>CETG01021428.1_pt1 | contig 10109 bp, 8 predicted proteins | sample 361471 | NCBI WGS metagenome assembly CETG01 (sample SAMEA2622696, study PRJEB7988) | marine metagenome | isolation source: saline water (ENVO:00002010), including | reverse complement strand
GTCTGTCGAAATGGTGGAGCAAGCTTGTTCTTAACTATCTTGATACGGGTCCGATTTCCGACAACCCGATCGGCCTCCTTGATGCTACCGATTCGCCTGATGTCGATTCGAGTAGAGCTGTAGAACTTGAGGGCCTGCCCCCCAGTGGTCGTTTCGGGAGAGCCGAACATGACTCCAATCTTCATCCGGAGCTGGTTGATGAAGACCACCGCCGTACCGCTTCGATTTGCTGCCGAGGTGAGCTTGCGAAGGGCCTGACTCATAAGTCGAGCATGCAAGCCCAAATGGTTGTCGCCCATGCTGCCTTCAATCTCAGCACGCGGGGTCAATGCAGCCACTGAGTCAACCACCACCAGATCGACCGCCCCGCAGCGGACCAGGATGTCGGCGATTTCAAGTGACTGTTCGCCGCTGTCCGGCTGGCTGACCAACAGCTCTCCAACGTCGACACCGAGACTGGACGCATAACCGACATCAAGCGCATGCTCGGCATCAATAAAGGCGCAAATCCCCCCCGAACGCTGCGCTTCAGCGATCAGGTGCAGAGTCAATGTGGTCTTTCCGGAAGATTCGGGACCATAAATCTCGGTAACCCGACCCCGGGGAATTCCACCAATCCCCAGAGCGAGGTCAACACTTGCGCACCCAGTCGAGATGACCGGGACTGACGCCGCGCTCCCATCTTTCATCCTCATCAAGGCACCCTTACCAAACAACTTGTCGATCTCCTTAACTGCCGACTCAACTGCCTTACTTCTGTTTTCGTTGGACTGAACCGCCATCTCGTTCTCCTTCATGCTTTGTAGTGCATCGCTGCACCACGGGTTGAGTTGCGCGACTGAGCTGTGCCGCGCTCAGAGGGCGAGTCGACAGGAGTGAGGCCTCCTGCACGTGACCCGTGTGAATCCGCTCGCTGTTATCGAGATCGGCAATGGTCTGAGAAAGGGCTACCAAACGAGCCACCGATCTCGCCGAGCCGTTCAAGGAACTAAGCTGGGCCTCAAGCTCCCGCCGAGCCGTCCGGGCAAAACGAGACAAAGCGCCGGTCAGCGCCGGGCTGGCTCCATCTGGCAACCCTCTACCGCGCTCAGCACGGCGGGCACGCGCCACCTCAACCCGCCGCTTCACCCTCGCACTGCTCTCGGCAGTGGCTGCTGAAAGGAGCATATTCGGAGCAACGGGCTCCACCCAATGAACCAGTTCAATCCGATCCAGGATCGGTCCCGACAGTCTCTGGAGATATCGATCTCTCTGCCCAGGAAGGCACTCGCAGGGTCTTGAGAGACTGCCCAAAAATCCGCACGGACAGGGGTTACGGGTAGCAACCAACTGAAAGCGCGCTGGGAAGCTGTAGGACCGATTGGCGCGAGAAATGGAGACGCTGCCGTCTTGAAGTGGTTGGCGAAGTGCTTCAAGAACGGCTCTGCGAAATTCTGGTAGCTCATCAAGGAACAGCACGCCACGGTGGGCAAGACTGACCTCTCCTGGGCCCAAAGGACGACCACCACCGACCATGGCGGCCACCGAAGCACTGTGATGGGGACTGCGCAAAGGAGGCCGACGACACAAACCGCTGTTTGCCCCGAGCAATCCGGCTGCAGAATGGATTCTGGTTACCTCCAATGCCTGAGCATCATCCAAACCCGGCAAAATCCCTGCCAGACACCTGCCCAGCATAGATTTGCCGGATCCCGGTGGGCCCTCCAGCAACAGCGAATGCTCACCTGCTGCAGCGATCTCAAGAACCCGACGGGCACCAGCAAGACCACGAACATCAGCAAGATCCGCATCGAGACGCTCGTGACCCCGAGCAGGACCGGCGCCCATCAAAAAAGGCTCTGATTCGTCGCCGCACGCAATCTGCCAGGCCTTCTTGAGATCAGCCGCAGGATAAACAGCAGCCCCTGGCACCAATGCAGCCTCCGGCGCATTAGCCGGAGCAACGATAACTTTGCGCAGACCCGCACGAACCAAGGCCTCGACCGTGGGAAGAATGCCCCGCACCGCTCGGACTTCTCCGCTCAGCGCAAGCTCGCCCAGGGCAGCGGTGGGTACGGTCCAAGGGGGGCTGCCACCATTCCTGGCTGCAAAGTCGGCCCCCACCAGCGCCAAAGCGATGGCCAGATCGAGGCCTGTGCCGTGCTTAGGGAGGTCAGCTGGCGCGAGATTAACCGTAATCCTCCGGCGGGGGAACGGCAACTGAGCCGCGTTGACCGCAGAGCGAACACGCTCTCGCGCCTCCCGCACGGAAGACCCTGGAAGTCCCACAACATGAAAGCATGGCAATGTGCTGAGGACATCAACCTCTACATTGACCAGAGCACCGCAGACACCGGAGACCACGGCAGATGGGACCGTCACCGACACGACTGAAGACGTTGCCAGGGACATGCCAAACCTGAGGTCACAGCTGTTTCCCTGAAAACTCAGGCAGTTGGACCTACTTGCAGCAACTTGCCGCTATTGCCCCGCTGTCCGAGACTGTCCCGATAGCGAACACCTAACAACAAAATCAAGCAGGTTTGCCAGCAGGCAGGCGCCTCCTCAGCAGGCCAGTTCTTCGGCACAGGATTGGTCTCATGGCGCTGTTTAAGGTACGACTTGACTCCGGGATCGACACAGCAGTCTCGCCCGAGGCGCAGGTCGACAGCCCAACAACCAAGACCAAGAAGGGCCAGAATAATGAGTCACCTCGAAGCAGGCGCCGCAGCACCGGACTTCTCAGTAACGGACCATCAGGGCATCCAGAGAAGCCTCATCGATTATCGCGGCGCCCACCTCGTGCTCTGGTTTTATCCTCGGGCCGACACCCCTGGATGCACCACCGAAGGTTGCGGATTCCGCGACATCTACAGTGACTTCGAAGCGAAAGGCGCGGCAATTGTCGGGGTCAGCTTCGACACCATCGAAGAGAATCGGGCCTTCGCTGAGAAGTTCTCATTCCCCTATCCGCTGCTCTGTGACCGTGACCGCACCATGGGGCTGGCCTACTTCGCGACCGACGAGCCCGGCACCGGAGGATACGCCAAGCGCATTGGCGTGCTCATTGATCCGGAAGGCAAAGTGGTTGAATACTGGGCGAGCGCTTCGGCGGCGGAGTTCCCACAGGAGGTGCTGGACAGGATTCCCTGATTCGGCCCAACTCAAGCTCTCAGCGCGGGCCCGCCGAAAAGCAGCCACACGGCCACAGCGGTGAGCAGCACGGCCATAAATCGCTCCACCCAGCGGCCCTGCTCCTCAAGAACCCGTACCGCACCCGTACCGGCCAGGATTGCGGCGACAAACATGTACCAAAGAGCATCAATGCACATGGCCAGAGCGGCTACGCCGGCCCGCTGCGCGGCGCTCGCATCGACCGGCAGAAACGAACCCAGCAACGCCAAGAAGAACACCGCTATCTTCGGATTCAGGAAGGCCACGAGAAAGCCCTCAGCGAAACCTGCCAGACCAGGCTCACGGGCTTCACTCGGAGGACTCGCTGGCGCCACTGAGTTGCGCGCCGCCTGCACCGCCATCCACAGCAGATAGCAGCCGCCGAGCACCTCGATAGAGCGAGCCAGGCCGGGGTTGCTGGCCACCACGGCCGAGACCCCGACCACCGCGCCAAAGGCGTAAATGCCGACCCCGATCCCGTGACCCAGTCCACACAGCATGCCCCGCGATCTGCCGCCGATCACGGTGCTCCGCACCACCACCGCCAGACTCGGTCCGGGCGAAGCTGCACCGGTAGCGCAGACCGCAGCAATGGACAGCCAGACCGCCAGTTCCATCAGCCGCCCCCCTCTGCACGCACAGCAAAAGGAGCCTGCTGCAGAGCCTGCTGCCAGGGCAACTCAGGCCAGATCCGATCGCGGAGACGGTGAATGAAACGAAGGGTCCACAGCGCATCGAGCCGACTGTGCAGATGGCGCTGCCGAACTTCGAGCCTGGCTGAGCTCTCACACGCAGACCAGACCGACTGGCTGAGTCCGAGCTCATCGACTAAAACTGCCAGGAGACCCGCAGGAATCGAACTCACCCCTTCCAGGGCCGGCAGCAACTCAGCAGCACGCTGGCTCTGCACCAGCTCTGCACAGCATGCGAGCCAGGCAGCGAGCTCGCTAAAGCTGCGCGGGTCATAGAGCCGAAAACTAAGCTCCGGATCGGGCTCTTCCACCAGCTTGGCCACCGCGGCACCGGTTCCAAACGGCACTCGATGGGAAACTCGACCCTGCAGGAGGATGGGCGAGCCAGCAGCACAGGACACCGGACCGAGCTTGGCCAGCTTAGCCAGCAGGTGGAAATCCTCACCAGCAGCACGACGCGGAAAGCCCCGCACCTTGGCGTAGGCGTCCGCACGCAGGACCAAGGTGCTGCCGATCGAGTAGTAGGACCAGGCTGATCCTGCATATCGAAGGCCTGCAACGTAGTAGCGCAGCGACAAATCGTAGAGCCGGATTGCTACCGGCGCCCGTGGATGGTCCTCGGTCGGCAGATGCGCAAAGGGCAGAGTGATGGCGGTCGACTCATCGTCGCCAAGCACCGCAGCAAAGTAGTCTTCGGGAACCTCAGCATCACCATCGGTGGTCCACAGCCAAGGGACCTCAACGGCGCCAGCGTCGATCAGGGCGAGGGCAAGATCACAGCCCAGCTTCCTCGCCAGCCCAACCCCCTCAGCTACAGGAATCCTGCGCCCGGGAGAGTCACGATCGACAAGCCAGAGGTCGAGCGCAGCTACACCCCGCTGCAGTCCCTCCCCGCCCAGCTCAGCTAGCAATTGCTGATTGGCCTTATAGACCTCCGGCTTGGCTCCCTCACCACTGTTGATGACCAGCACCGCCAGCGCCCGACCGCCACCAGCTACGGCAGCCCTTCGCAGACTCTCCAACAGTCGTGGAGCTCCATCAAGCTCGTCGCAACAGGGCACCACAACCACCCACTGCCAGCGCTCCCCGCGCGCCTGGACAGCGAGCCTTGCCTCAGGTTGGGCATAGCGCTCCAGGTACTGAGAGACCGACACTCAATGCAACCTGGGAAGATGTGGCAACTGCTCAAGGACTTGCGCCTCTAGATTGAGAAAGAACTCCAGGCGGGAGTCGATCTCATGGACCTCAAACCAACATTCAGCAAGCTCAAGATAGAGACCCTGATGACGCCGTTCAGAGGCCGAGATGTCCAGATAAAGATCCTTCAAGGGGCCGGGCTCGAGAGCATCGGCGATAAGGCCGAACCGTTCGCAACCGCGCGCCTCCACCACGGAGCCGACCACCAACCGATCCAACAGCCGCTCGGCACCGCTGCTACGAACCTGCTTGAGAAGACCCGCCATATACAGGTCACGCTCATCAGCGGCGAGTTCAATCCCGCGCTGCGCGAGCAGTGCGTAGACCGCCTGAAAGTGCTGTAGCTCCTCGATGGCCAGCGCGATCATTGGCGCAATCAGCTCCCGGCGATCGGGATATCGAACCACGAAATTGAGGGCGGTCGCAGACGCTTTGCGCTCGTTCGCGGCGTGGTCGACGAGAAAGGCGTCGAAATCCGCCAGAACAGCGCTCAACCACTGCGGGGAGGACGATGAACGCAGCTGAAACGAGCTAGGCAGGATGAACCCCTGGAGTAACCAGGGTGGGCCACCCTGATCTTTGCGCGAGCGCTGCATAGTAACAGGCACAAAACAAGGTTAGGCTCCGATCACATGCTCACTTCCGCCCAAGATCTGCTTCATGATCCGGAGCTCGCGCTCGACCCCATCTGCCGCGAGCTGGTGCCGGTTCTGCTAGCCCCCAGCTCACAGAGCTCCGCCGGGTTCCCCTACCTGCATCGACCGGCCTTTACCCGCCTGCGAGACTGGGTCCCGCACATCCTCTCTAGTGGACCCAAGGTCCTCAAAGCCCTGCAACGCATCGAGAGCAGGATCGCGCAGTTACCGGAGTCTGAAAGAGCGAAGCTGACCAACGCCAGCCGGGTGGTGCGCCAGGTGGTCAACACAGCTGCGATCACCGCCCCCTCAACACTGTGGCTGCTCCGCTTTGTGCTGAGTGCACTGAGCGAAGAGGGCATCTGTCAGCGACTGCTGGACGGCGAGGTCATTTCTCCCTCCTCCTGCCCGCCATTGCGGGCCGAAGAACTACGCATCGATCTCAACCTGCTGCTCTCCCGTAGCTATGTAATTCGCTCGGGCGACGGTGTGCGCATTGGCGAGAACTCCACTGCGCGGCGCGTAATTGGCGAGCTCAAGCCACTGCCCAAGCACATTCCAGCTGCCCTGACCGAACCCTGGAAGCGAGCTTTCTCCAGCGCTGGTGGCAGTGCTGAGGAGAGCGCTTTGTTGCTGGAGGTAGCCGCCAATCCGCCAACCATCAGCAACCGGGAGGCAGGGCGCTGGGCGGCGCTCCCCGAAGAAATTGAGATCGGCTGGCGCTTGGTCCCAATGGTCCTGGGTTTGTGGGCCTCCGGGCGCCTGAGCGAACTTCTCGCTCGGGACCAGGTGAGTGAAGGCTCACTGATCCCAAGCAACCCCCAATTAGACCGTGCCGCGCGAGAATTGCTACAGGCAGCTGGAAGCCTAGATGAACACGGCGTCTGGACCTCAGTCGGACGACGACTGATGAGCCGCGGGGTCGGGTCCTTCGGCATCATTGAGGCCTATCACCCCTACATGAACCAGCTGCGAGAGGTACTGCGACAAGGGCGGGGCGCAGTGCACGTGCAGCGCGCCAGCAACATTACCGCCAGTCAAGAGGCCAACAGAAAGACCTTTACCGCGGCAAACGACGCCCTGGACCGATTCTGTGCGGCAACCGGCTTCCGCTACCAGGTGTTCATCGAGCACGCCATTGGCCGCGGGGAGGCGACCCGACAGCGCTTCGAGCGCAACAGCAAAGATTGGGTCCACTACTTCGGCGCCGATCTGGAGGACGCAGCGATCGATGCCGCCCTCATCGAGCGGGAAGCCGGCAACCTTCCCTCCGAGATGCGCTTTGTACGCAAGGCAGACATTGGTCAGGCCAAATTACTGATTGAAGCCATCGAAGCTGCCGACCTGCCTACAGAAGGTGCGGTGATGCTGGTCGGAAATGGCTTCCACGAGGTGCGCGGACAGAGCGATGAACACATGGTTGAGATCTTCGCTGCCTATGAACGGGCAGGGATCCTGTTGTTGTTCACTGAAGAGAGTGCACTCTCCGTTGACGACCTGTTGGAGACCGCCTGGAACACCTACCACGCCGGCTTCCGCTACGTTCACGAACGCTCGGGGCAGGGGCTACGACCGGCGCTCCCTGCGGCGCCGTCCACCATGGGTCGACCGCTGCCAGCAAGCTGGACCGAAGTAGCCACCCGAGCCGGCTACGTGCGGGCCGCTGAATTCTGCAGTAAGAGCCGCACCATTCACCCTTATCCCACTGCCAACGGACACAATCCCTCCATCAGCCACAATCACTTCTTTGTACCGGCCCGCATCGCAAACCGCCTGGGACTGACCAGCTAAGCACCCTGCTCGAGTCCCTGGGCCCTGGCGCGCTACTCGCCGGCATGAACACCCGAATCGCCACTGCCATCGATTCCACCGCCGTGTTCATAGTCGTTGTTGTGGACTCGATAGCCCCAGGCGCTGTCATTCTCAGGCCGGATAAAGCCGGCTGGATCGGACTCAGGCGCCTCGTAGCTGTCACTACCACCTGCGTCGATCATGACCCCCATTGATCGGCAGCGTGGCCGTGACTCGATGCACTCTCCAGAATGATTACCAAGCCCCCAGCCCGAGCGGGAATCGCTGCTGTAGTGGTCATCGCCCCCGTTGTCCACGGCGAGCCCGATGCCATTACAGTTACTGGCCCCCATGCCAAGACTGCTGAACCGATAGCGGTCGTCACCCTGCTCGTTGATCAGGACGCCGGTGCTGAAGTCGTGGCCTGAGCCCTGCATCACCCCCCGCGGCGGCAACTGCTGATTGAGAAAATCATCGCCCGTTCCCTCATCCACCAGAATGCCCAAAGCATAGTGTGCAGCGCCACCCTGCACGTACCAGAAGGCGTCATAGACATCACTGCCTCCACCATCAGCCAGCACTCCAGTACCCTGCCAGTAGCCGGTCCCCTGGGCGAACACCCCGGCGCTATAGCTGTCATCTCCACCGCGATCCCTGAGCATCCCGACACCACCGCTCAAAGAGTCCATCCGAGCCCCAAACCCAGCACCCTGGCAAAACGAGGAATTGGCCGTCGCAGGCATCTGAGCTGACGGGTAGATCCCTGGCGTGCCGCCAAAATCCGGGTGACCATGAGCGCAGTCGTAGCGGTCGTCACCACCCGCATCAATCAGCAATCCTGCGCCGCCAACCCAGGAGAAGCCCTGCGAATAAGCAATGGAGCTGTAACTATCGCCGCCCCCCCGATCGACGAGCAGTCCAATGCCCCACTGGCCGGCACCCTGGCAGCCAGCCTCACACTCATAGGAATCGTCACCCCCGTCATCATGAAGGACTCCGACTCCCACATGCCCATAGCCCTGAGACATGCGTAGAGAACGGTAGCTGTCATCGCCTCCACCCAGATCAAAGAGAATGCCGTAGCCGTACAGGCCGGCGCCCTGGCGGCCCTGGCGACTAAGACTCTGACGAGCATTGGGAAAATCCTGGCTGGGACCGAAGCGGCCGGCCTCATCGGCGGGCAACAGAAAGTCAAAGTGGTCGCTGACTTCCTCGTAGCCATAGAAGTCATTGCCATTGAGATCGACGAGCACCGAGACCCCGTTTTGCGCCGATGTGTTAGCCCCAGCCGGGATCCGATACTCATCGTCACCGCCCAACTCGAGCATGAACAACAGATCCTCCGGCAGCTGCCCCTCAGGAAGCTCGTAGCTGTCGTCACCGAGACCGCCTATCCGCAGCAAGCCGGCTTCAGTCTCAAGCTGCCAGTCAATCGCGTGATCGCTGCTAAAGACGGACCAATCGGCATGCTCAAGGGCGAACAGTAAACGTGCTGCGGCGCGGTAGCTGTGGGTGGCTCGAGAGCGCGAACGAAGGAAGTCCTGCACCTCTTCACTGTTCACCTCAAGAGAGCCATCGGGATGCGGAAGGATGTGGTTACCGCCTCTCTCGAAGACCTCCTCAGGACTACCCTCGCTCCACTCAATTCGCTCATCACGGCGGTAGCGGGTCTCCAGAGCATGCGCAATGGCATCGAAGACCGGCACCAACTCCCACCCGGCAAGCTCAGGCAAAACTCCGTCCGGCTCGCAATCACTACCGGCAATCTCACACAGCCCGGCGAGGGCGGCAGCAAAGTCACGTGAACCAGTGCTGGCAGGATCCAAGGGCGGATCCTCGACCGCACGATCCAGCATTGCAGCAGCTTCACGGACGCTGCCAGCCAAACCGTGATCAGAATCGCTATAGACATCCAGTCGAGCCGTGACGCCGGCCACATTGCAGCCAGCACGCAGCGGGGCATCGCGCCAGAGTGGATGGAGTGGCAGTAAGAAAGCGTCATCGGTTACTGGCCTGCCCAGGGGCGGCCGATTGTCCCAGTCCTCGTCAAGAAATTGGAAAGCGTCGCGCTCCAGGCCAGCGTAATCCAGGACCTCATCGAGCAGCGGGGCATTCCCATCCAGGCTGCAGTCCGGCGCTGCTGGAGCCTCATCCCAGACGCGAGTTGGGCCCCAGTCATGACGCTCATCCACTGCCGCGGCGGTGCAGCCCAACAGCAACGACCCGGCACAAAAGCCCAGCAATTGCGGCTTCACCTCAGGCCTCACCGGAGCCGTCGGCCCGAATCTCAAAGCCGTCCAGACCTCCGCCAGCGGCGCTCCAACTCAGCTCCACGTGGTCCACTCGGGCTGCGGGCGGGCCTCTACGTGCCCAGGTAAGCAACTTCTTGAGCACATCTTCAGGACCCTCAGCCAGAGCCTCAACCCGACCGTCTCGCAAGTTGCGCACCCAGCCCACCAGCTCCAACCCGCGGGCCTGGCGCTGAGTACTGGCCCGAAACCAGACCCCCTGAACCCGGCCACTGATCAACAGATGAAGGCGCTGCATAGATTCCAATTCTATCGGTGGCCTGAGAGCAGTCCAAGACAAGCTTCAGGCAACGGGATGTACCCGCCACCAACCGCCGAACCCTATGACTTAA
>CETG01079008.1_pt1 | contig 10110 bp, 5 predicted proteins | sample 361471 | NCBI WGS metagenome assembly CETG01 (sample SAMEA2622696, study PRJEB7988) | marine metagenome | isolation source: saline water (ENVO:00002010), including | reverse complement strand
GTACTGGCGGGCTTCAGGCTCAGTGGCAGCTCGCCAAGGGGCCTTTAATGACTCGTTGGGCTAAGAAGGTAACGCCAACCAATGCGCACTCCGAATACCCCAGGCCTCAAATGGTTCGGCAAGATTGGTTGAACCTCAATGGGTTATGGCAATACGCCATAGCGTCCAAGAGCGCCTCTCAACCTGAAATGGATGGGCAAATTTTGGTTCCCTTCCCGGTAGAGTCAGCTTTATCGGGTGTGGGTAAGACCGTTGGTAAAGAAAAGCGACTTTGGTATCGCCGCACTTTTTCGCTTCACGGGAATTGGGATGGTAAACGGATACTTTTACATTTTGGTGCAGTGGATTGGGAGGCAGTCATTTGGGTGAATGGTCAAAAGGTTGGCGGGCATACTGGAGGCTATGATCCTTTTTCCATTGATATAACTAAGTCACTAAAGCCTCAGGCTAGTGAACAGGAAATTGTGGTATCTGTTTGGGATCCAACCGATGAAGGTACTCAGCCACGCGGTAAACAGGTTAATAAACCTCGTGGCATCTGGTACACACCGGTGACCGGCATTTGGCAAACTGTTTGGCTGGAAGCCGTTCCTTCAAACTACATCAAGTCTTTGCATATGGTACCCGATATTGATCTCAATGAGCTGACGCTTAGAGTGGAAACTGTCGGCGCTGGCCAGGACAAAATAAAAGTGTCCGTGCCGGATTTGAAAATAATTCAAGCTTGTGAATCAGGTGAGCTGATAAAGTTGAAGTTGAGTGATTATGAGCTGTGGTCACCGGAAAATCCTAAGCTATATGATTTATTCATCGAGTTGACCGATGCAAATGGAGAGGTCGATAAAGTTCAAAGTTACTTTGGTATGCGCAAGGTTGCATTGGGAAAAGACTTCAATGGAATAACCCGGATATTTCTCAATAACAAACCGCTCTTTATGTATGGGCCGTTGGATCAGGGATGGTGGCCTGACGGTTTGTACGCTGCTCCTTCTGATGAAGCTTTACGTTATGACCTGGAAGTAACCAAGAAGCTGGGATTCAATTTGGTACGTAAGCACGTGAAAGTGGAGCCCTTACGCTGGTATTATCACTGTGACAAGCTGGGGCTTTTGGTCTGGCAAGATATGCCCAATGGTGGAGCGCACGTGCGTTGGCCGTTGGACGGAGTGGAGATTGAGCGCGGCAAAGATGAAAGCGCGCAATATGAACAAGAATGGAGCTCAATCATACGCGCACTATATAATCACCCGAGCATTGTTGCTTGGGTTCCTTTTAATGAGGCATGGGGGCAGTTTCGCACTATTCATTGGACAAAGCGCACGCGACAGCTCGATTCCAAGCGACTGGTCATCTCAGCCAGTGGCGGAAACGACTTTGGTAATGGCGACATCCATGACATTCATCAATATCCCGGCCCCAAGGCACCTCCAGCCCAAACGGCACGTGCTGCAGTATTGGGCGAGTATGGTGGACTGGGCTTGCCGCTTGCTGGCCACACGTGGCAGAACGAAAAAAACTGGGGTTACCGCAGCTATAAAAGCCGGGAAGCATTACAGGAAGCTTATCTCAAGCTCTTGGATCCTTTGCAGCCCATGATCGCTTCACATCTTGCTGCTGCGATCTACACGCAAACGACTGATGTGGAGGTAGAAGTCAATGGACTTATGACCTACGATCGTGAGGTGCTTAAGTTTGATATGAAGCAACTTAACAGAGCTCATGCTAGACTTTATGCACCGATAAATAAGTTGACTGCTGCCCAAAAATCACAAGCCTACACTGTCGCATACTGGCGCTTTGAGGACGGTAAGCCCGGAAGTTTGGTGCCGCATGATCGCAGTAAGCGGGAGGGAGTGGCAGTGGCTGATGTTTCGGGGCAAAAGAATCATCTTTATTGTTACGGAAAAGGTAATGCACCCCGGAGGGGTACAGACGTATCATCTCCGATTATTCCCAGGCTCGGATTGACTAACCGGGGCTCTTTGGATGACTCCGCAGAAATCACTGGACCTACCCGTGACTTGTACACAAATTTTGGTCGTTCACGCACTCACATGAATGTGGTTAATACCTTTCCTTTTAATGAGTGGACACTTGAAGCTTCGGTTAAGCCTGTGGAATTGAATCGTCCCCAGACCATTGTCGGGGAGGATGGTAAGCCGACTGATGCACCGCAGGCCCCGTTGCAGCTTAAATTGCGCAAGGATAATCATATTGCCATAGTTGCCATTGATAGCACTGGAAAGGTTAGATCAGTTGCTAGTCGCAATCCTGTAAAGGTTGGCTCATGGCAACATGTTGCCGCCATGAGTAATGGCAAAAAACTCTTCCTCTATTTGGTGAAAGACGAAAAATATGAACTACAGGGGGAAGCGGAATTCATAGGTAAACTCATCAATCATCCCGGCACTTGGACTATTGGTCGTGGATTTCATAACGGTAAAATTGCGCAGGATGCGCGTGCTCACATTGATGAGGTGAGGGTCAGTTCGATTGCCCTGCCAATAAACTTATTACTTTGGACTAATGAATTCTAAGACGTTAGCTAAGTAAGGTTTTTTGGGCACTTGCTTCTATTATTATTTACCTTCAATATCTAGACGAACCAATAAATAATTAAAATGAAACGCAGGACTTTTCTAAAGACTACCGGCTCCGCTGGTTTACTCAGCACTGCCGCACCCCATTTATTATTGGGAGCAGCGAAAGATTCGCCTAACGAAAAATTGAATATGGGCATCATCGGCTCCGGAGGTAGAGGCTCAGCGAATTTGCGGGGAGTATCCTCAGAAAATATTGTGGCGCTTTGTGATGTAAACGTTCAAACCCTGGAGGCAGTTCACAAGAAATACCCCAAGGCCAAGAAGTATACGGATTGGCGAAAGATGATGGACGATAAGTCGATTGATGCAGTTACCGTTAGCACCGCCGACCATTGCCATGCTCCAGCCAGTGTTGCGGCAATGCGGGCTGGCAAACACGTTTACTGCGAAAAACCTTTGGCTCACAGTGTTCATGAGGCGCGAGTGATGCGTGAGACCTTTGCGAAGTCGGGCGTGGCTACCCAAATGGGGACACAAATTCACGCGAACGACAATTATAGGCGGGTGGTTGAGTTGGTGCAAAGTGGAGCGATTGGAGCGGTCCGCGAGGCGCACGTATGGTGCAGTCGCACAATTAAACCAATCAGTGCAGCAGAATTGGAACGCCAATCACCACCCGATTGGTTCCGTTGGGATGAGTGGTTGGGACCGGCCCCCGATCGTTACTATAATCAGGGTTACTGGAAAGGCGGTAACCTCAATTGGAATCGTCGGTGGGATTTTGGTAATGGTGTTTTGGGGGATATGGGTAGTCACCTGATTGATTTACCCTGGTGGGCACTGGAATTAGACACTCCATTGACCTGTGAGGCTATCGGGCCCAAGGCAGACCCGGATGCCTGTCCGCCTTGGATGAAGGTAACCTGGGAGCATGCGGCACGTAGAGGTAAACCGGCGTTGGAAGCCCCCGTGAAGGTAATCTGGTATCACGGAGGTCGGAGTAAGCGTGACCGACCTGAGATTGATACGGGTATGGACTTGGGCAAGTGGTTTAACGGAATTCTTTTTGTTGGCGAGAAGGGAATGCTATTGGCTGATTACGGCAAACGGGTGTTACTACCCAAGGATAAGTTTACCGACTTTGAAGCACCTAAGCCATGGATTGCCAAGTCACTTGGTCATTATCAGGAATGGATACACGCAGCCAAAACCGGTACGCCTACCTTGTGTAATTTTGAATACTCAGGGAGTTTAATTGAACATAACCTGCTAGGATCAGTGGCTTACCGTGTAGGTAAGAAGTTGCAATGGGATGCAAAGAACTTGAAGGCAACTAATGCCCCTGAAGCAGATAAGTATATCCGGAGAGAATATCGCAAAGGCTGGTCCATCTAATTTTAATTAAATTCTCCGAAATACGATCAAGCCATTGCACGATAAAAAGCCCTCTGGATCGGCGGTCCAAGGGGTTGGCTAAGCTCAAAGAGATAAGAAGCTAAAGATCTTATTGGTTGTTAGGAGCGTTTTGGTCAGATTGGTCCTTGTCACTGGCTAAGTTAATTCCCAGTAAGCCCTCTGCCTTGGTCTTAATGTTACTCACTTCCTGTGAGGTTAACCCTTGAGGTTGACTACTCAGGAAACGACGAGCCTCAACGTGTCCGTTGGCTGCGGCAATATGGAACCATAAGTAGGCATTTTTCATATCTGGGGGTTTTTGTTTTGAATACTGAAAAGCCCGAACGAATTGTTCGTGAGCTAACTCCTCCAATTTATTCCATGTTTGGAGTTTGCCTTTGTGGTCCCAGTCTCTTCGAACAATAATGTATCCCTCGTGGTAGCGATACTCTTCCTGTGGTACCCCATTAGTTCTCCAAGAGCGCTGCGACAGTTTTAACCCGTTGGTATAAACTGACTCAAAACTCACGATCCCGTTTTCGTGTTTTCTTTGGATACTCCCCGTAAAGGGAGTTTCTTCACCAGGCTTGTAATAAATTCCCTTTCGATTTTCTATGTAAATTTGGGCTTCTTCGTTGCTAATTGAAAATATTGAGGATGCCAGTACTTTTTCACTAAATTTGTGCGAAATTAATGCCAATAATACAATGGCTGGAAAGCATGCGATTACAGTGGCTATTTTTTTTGCATTTTTTAAAGGTGCAACGATCAATGACACCCCAAAGATTAAGACCAGCCAAAATCCAGATCCGAAGGGAAAAGAAGAAGAGGGAGAGATAGTTGAAACTATCGCAGCAAGACATACTGCTATCCACGCAAAATATGGTGATGATTTATGAAGGGGACGGATAATAAAGAACATGGGAGCAGCAATCAAAATAGATCCGTACAAAATGATTATATTGGTGGTTATTTTGGAAAAATCATTTGGACGTATGGCATAATCAATAAAGACACTGAGTAATACGATGATCGCCAATACTCCCGAGAACACGGGGAATTTTTTATTACTACTGATAATTGAAATTAACCCAAAAAGGAGAATTAGAATTATAGCTGTGAATATACCGCCTTTAATAAAGGCGTGATAATTTAAAAAGCTGATTACTTCATACCATGAGATAGAAGAGTCATTTATTGATAAAACTGGAAGAAAAAAACTGATGATTAATAGACCAGCACAGGCCGAAGCGATGCTCAGTCTTCGGTTAGACATTTTTTCTTGCGACTTTTTATTTCGGTCATCAGTGAGTGCAAGAGTGCAGGCCAAACCATGAAAAAAAGTCGATAAGCCTATCCCTGCTGCAAACAAGGATAAAATTGGGGCAGAGGCGAGGAGCCAAATTGATTTCTGATTCTTTTTTGCAGTGGACTTCCAGAATAGGATGCTCCCAATCAGGCTTGCTATTATTTGAATTAGAGATAGAGCTAGGGCAGTCTTTTTTTTAATATTGTTGCTTTCCTCTGAAGGCTCACTCGTATCGTTTGCTCCATTAATTGACTGAGTGATATCTGAAACACTAGTAACTGCTAGTATGCTAAAAACATAAGTTCCTGCAAAAATACATCCAATAATGCCAAAAACCAATACGGATATTTTCATGCTATCAAGCTACTCCTTGTGGAATGCATTTTATGCTAATATTGGTTAGTTTCCGAGAAGCATTTTTTCTAGAAGTGCAATTGCGGTGATCCCGTCCCAACGGTGACCACCCTCAAAATTGTGGATCTGGAGGCGGTTGGGGTATCCTGCTGCCTGATAGGCTTTTTCAAGGCGTTCAATCGCTTTTTCCTTCCAGCCAGAGACGATCAGCTTGTCTTGGCTGCCAGTTTCCCAAATACAATGACGCGGAGCGATAAGTGAACCGATTTCGGGAACATCACCGTATTTAAGTAGCCCTGGAATGACTTGGGCTCCGCAAGAGTAGGGGTTACCTATGCGTTCCTGCATCAGATTTAGTGCCCCTGAAGGTACAGCAATTTTAATGCGTTGGTCCATGGCCGCAGTTAACATGGTCATCCTGCCTCCATAGGATAACCCAATGCAGGCGATGCGCTTGGAATCAGCATCTTTTTGGGTACAGGTAAAATCTAGCGCCCATTTACAATCCCGCAAATTGGAGCCCATCAAAGTCTGGCCGAGTAATGACAGTCGCACAAAGGTGATCGCGCAGGGATCTGTTTTAGTATTGCTATAGCGTGAATCCAAACGGCTGCCGAATGGAAGCATACAGGGGGCAACCACCAGAAAACCGCGATTGGCAAATTCTTTACCGTAATCATAGTTGTGTTTGGTAATGTTCGAACGGCGTTCTTCGGTGTTGGCAATGCCTACAACTGCATCATGTCCGAATTTACCATGTCCATGCAGCGCAAGTATGATCGGGTGCGGGCCTTTGGATTTGGGCCGCAAAAGATACAAAGGTAGAGTGGGAATTCCTTTGGCTTTTAACAGCCACTGCTCGCGGATGAATTTACCTGTATCGGTTTGGCTAATGCGTTCTCGGGAAAATATTACGGGAGGGGTGTGAGGTCCCAAAAGTTCACCGAGTTTAGTGCGGAATTTTTTTTGCCAGGAGTGGAGTTCTTCAGAGGTGTCGCCGGTGAATTGCCAGGCTAAGGGAGCTTTCTTGGTAGCTTTCCCAATCGCCTGATCGACTGTGGGAATTTTGGGTAATTCTTCAGCCCTAAGCCCTGACGCAATTAATAAAAGACAAAAAATGAAAAATTTTATCCGCCAAATGAGAGCCATCGGGGGTCAAGGTTGAGCTAGAGGAGTGGGGGCAATAAACCCATACATCAAAGGGGCCCTAATACCCTGCGTTTTACGGTGGGTTGGGGTGCCTGCCGGATTAACAGGAGTCAATTTCACATTCAGTCTACTGCTGGAGAGACTTTGCCTTTGGGAGTGATAACGAAATAGGCCGCTTATAAAGGGGGCTCGACCAAGGAATGGTACATTCTGGTTATTGAAAGTATGTAACTGATGGGAGTAGCCACCCACGTTTAATGAGGTTACCGGATAGGCCATAAATTGTGTATTTAAGGTTCCGGTTTGAGGTCCGGTTTGCCAGCGGCCATTCAGAGTGAGGTTAACCAGTCCATTGGGTTGGGCGAAAGGCGCGGCGTTCAATTGAACTGATTGTTGGGCAAGCCCGGCCTGACTGCCGGCCGTTAAACCTGCAATCATCAGGAGTTTGCGCATTCCTCTCACGGGAATAATATGCGGCAGTGCTGCTGTTTGCGCAAGCTTGCTTGGGGACAATATTGTGCCTAGATTTTGGGCATGAGACTTTCCTTTTGGTTGTTTTTCGGGGTCATTTTTGTGCCTTTTCTTTTTGCTCAATCTAGAGGCTTTAATTACGACGAGGCGAAGGTTCCGGAATATACTTTACCTGATCCGTTGGTATTAGCTGATGGTGCTTTGGTAAAAACGGCTAAGGTTTGGGAGACTAAACGGCGACCTGAGGTTTTAGAGCTGTTCAAGAGGGAAATGTACGGGCGAGCGCCCGGTAAGCCTGCCAATCTAAAGTTTTTGGTTTTTGATGAAAATAAAGTGTTGAAGGCCAAAGCGGTACGTAAACAGGTGGAAGTTCAGTTTGCCGGAAAGGCTGATGGTCCACGTATGACCCTGCTTATATACCTGCCCGCTCAAGTAAAAGGTCCGGTGCCAACTTTTCTCACGTTGAATTTTAGAGGTAATCATACAGTGACTGATGATCCAGCAATACGTTTACCTCATTCCTGGGTGCGTGGTCGTACCAAAGGTGAGTCGGTCAATAATCGAGCTACTGAAAAAGGTCGGGGAGTTGCCAAGAGCCGGTGGAACGTCACCAACATCCTTAAGCGCGGCTACGGATTGGCAACCATCTATTATGGGGATATTGATCCGGACTTTGATGATGACTGGAAGAATGGTGTTCATGCGCTTTACCCGAAACCTAAAGCTGATGAGTGGGGGAGCATTGCAACTTGGGCATGGGGGCTAAGCCGGGCATTGGACTATTTTGAAACTGATAAAGATATCGATCATAAGCGCATAGCGGTCATGGGGCATTCTCGGTTGGGGAAGACTTCGCTTTGGGCTGGTGCGGCTGATCAGCGGTTTGCCATGGTGATATCCAATAACTCGGGCTGCGGTGGTGCTGCACTGTCACGAAGGGCATTTGGAGAAACCGTAAAGCGGATAAATACTAGTTTTCCACACTGGTTTAATGACAATTTCTTAAAATATAATGACAATGAAAAGGCCTGCCCAGTGGATCAGCATATGTTGGTTGCGCTTGCAGCCCCCCGGCCAGTCTACATAGCTAGTGCAGTGGGCGACCAATGGGCCGATCCCATGGGAGAATTTCTCTCTGGCATGTATGCTAACCCCGTTTTTCAGCTTTACGGGTTAAAAGGATTGCCCGCTTCGAAGCAACCTGCGGTGGATAATCCCGTAATGGGGACTATTGGGTATCACGTTCGCAGTGGTAAACATGATGTGACTGACTTTGACTGGGAACAGTACCTGAATTTTGCTGACAAACACCTCAAAGAGAAAAGATAACCATTTTTAGACAAATTATTCATATATTGACGCTTTAGCTCTGTTGCCATTTGTAACCAAAAAGGTTAAAATACGTCCACACCGATGATTATGCCCAAAATTTACTTCCTTCTGTTGTTTTTGTTTTCTTGGCAATCGGCTATCGCCGATAAGCCTGCCTGGGAAAAAGAAGCCCCTGATTCAGTCTCGGATTTGATTGCCATTCAGAAGCAGGTGCAAAAGGTTTTGCCTAAATGTATGGCTGCAACAGTTACCCTGCAGATGGGGGGATCCTCTGGTAGCGGTGTTGTCGTTAACAAGGAGGGGCTTGTTCTTACCGCCGGCCACGTATCAGGAACGCCGGGACGAAGTGTGAAAATTATTTTGGCCGATGGACGTGAACTGAGAGGCAAGGCTCTGGGGAAAAATGATGGGACCGATTCGGGGCTCGTGCAAATTACCGATCCGCCTGAAGACCTTCCGGTTGTGGATTACGATAAGAGTAAAGAGAAACTGCCTGCAATAGGCCAGTGGTGCATTGCAGTGGGCAATCCTGGAGGATTAGACAAGGATCGTGGAGCGGTTGTGCGCGTAGGGCGAGTAATTAGGACCTTTAAGAAAATGTCTGAAAGCCCCGTGGCTGATTCCATCCGTACTGACTGTATGCTACTCGGGGGCGATTCAGGAGGTCCGTTATTCAATTTTGATGGTGTGGTCATCGGAATTCACAGTCGGATTTCTAGTCGGCCAGATTCCAACATGCATGTTTCGATGCCGTCATTTCAGGCGGATTGGGAGGCATTGGTGGATTCCAAATCAATAGGGGGGCGGTCGCGAAGCACCGGACGTCGGCCCGGCCCTTGGGGTGGAAGGCCAAATGTGCCTGGAACGTGGCTAGGGGTTCTCGGTGAGGATCACGAGAAAGGCGCGCTGGTAGTCGAAGTGCGAGAAAATTCACCCGCTTCTAAAGCTGGCCTCAAGAAGGATGATATCATCCAGAAGGTAAACGGTATTGATATAAAGAATGCTCAAGCTCTTACTGATGAGATAAGGAAATTTAAACCTGAAACAAAGGTCAGGATAACCCTTGTACGCGATGGAAAAGAAAAAGTTTTGGAAGTAGAATTACAGCAGCGCTAAGATTTATATGAAAACATACTGTTCGGCTATTTTAGGTTTTTTTGTCATCACTTATGGAACGGCCGAGGCGGCCACCTCTCTTGACACTAAACTTCGCACAGACGGCACTCAGTTGCGTGAAGCCTTTGGTGTGGTTGCGGGGGAAGTTGCCAAGGCGTGTACCGTAAACATTTGGTCAGGCGCAAAATTTACTGGGCTGGGTACGGTGGTAAGTAAAGACGGCATTGTTGTGGCGAAAAATAGCGAGATTGATACCGCTAACCCCGGAGCGCTCCGCATCGTGGGTCCCGGCAAACGCATTAGCAGAGCCAGAGTGTTAACTCGTGATATTTCCCATGATTTAATTTTTCTTGATTTGGGTAGGGAGGTGGATCCCGGTTTTGAATGGGGTAAGACCGAAGATATTACCCATGGCACTTGGGTGGTTGCTGGAGTGGCTGG
>CETG01077177.1_pt1 | contig 10119 bp, 10 predicted proteins | sample 361471 | NCBI WGS metagenome assembly CETG01 (sample SAMEA2622696, study PRJEB7988) | marine metagenome | isolation source: saline water (ENVO:00002010), including | reverse complement strand
AGGTCTCCGAGGAAACGAGATTGTGGGCTCTTGTTGCTTGCCATGAAATTGATTTACCAATGGTTGAAATTATTGCACAAATAATCTCATTGATATTTATGAAGATGTCGAATCTATAGGATCTGAAATTTTTAAAAAATATAAGGTTCTCAAAGAAAACTGAATCGATCTCAAAATGGGATCATCAAGACCGATAGATAATTGACAAATAAAGTTCGATTAAGAAACCACGAAGGAATATTGCTGGCCAACTACTTCGATGATTATTTATGAGTTTAGCCCAATAAAAACCATCACACATTCCAAATAAATACTACAACCAATTGACAAACTATAAAAATAAAGACTCACCCGGAAAAAGAAAGGCTATTGCTCTACCGAAAGGCAATACCCAGAATGGTATGTAAATACTATGCTTCGTGACGATATAGTTCAAAAAACTCTGCTACTTTGAAGAATAGCAACTAAAAGTTTTACTTATAGATTGAGAAATATCTAAGCAGCCAACTCAACTATAGAATTTAGATCTAAGCCATCACCAATCCATAAGGTATTAAATAATCCAGTAGAAAATATGCATATAGAATTAAAAAATGATCTTAAAAAACTAACTAGTAATTATAAAACTCAAAATCTTTATCTCCAATCACCTCTTTTCGTCAACGTTAACAGAGAGAATACTCAAGATTATAAGTTTTGCTCCGAAAGAAAAAAATTTAAAAAAGGTTCTATAATAGCTATTGCTCCAGAATCTTCTCTATCACATTTCAATATAAATGATTTAGATGAATGCTTTATCAAACTAAGAGAAGAAAGCTTATTAGAGGAAACAAAAGGTTATAAGCATCTAGCAGTATTTAAACTTATTAGATAAAATACACTATAATATCAATAAGGCATTTAAATTTAATATGTATAGAAAACATAAGATAAGCATATTAAATAAAAAATTTCATAGCACATTCATTCAACATATCGCTATAAACTTTTATCTTTACCTACTTATTAGCTTATATCTTATATTTTCTGTTAGCACTTATTCTAGTTGGAAAACCAAAGGTATAAATAATATTACTGGTGACGAACCACATTATTTAGTAATGGCAAATGGAATCTCTAAATATCATTCACTTGAGCAGACAAAACCCTATAAAGAAGAGTTTATTACCAGAGAAATATATCGCCCAGGTCTAAATCCAAATAAAGAAATAATAGAACCAAGCCCAAATAATACTCATGCGGTAATGGGACCAAATGGTTTATTTAATGTTCACAATATCGGCTTACCTATACTTTTATCTATTCCTTTTGCAATTGGATCAGTATCAGGAGCCAAAGTATTTATGATCCTCAATGGTGCAGGTATTGTATATTTATTATGGAAATTTATAACCTTATATAGTAAAGATAATAAGATTAATTTTTTAATAACATTACCTTTAGCAATTTCACATCCTCTAATATTTGCATCGAATCAAATTTATCCTGAATTACCAGCTGCCTCACTTTCTTTAATAGGACTTTATTGGATATGTAGAAAAAGGAGTTTAGTTGAATTGACAAAAAAAGAAGATTACATGACCTTCATTACAATTTCTTTCTTGCCATGGCTTCACATTAAATACATAATTAGTTCTATTATACTTACGACAACTATCGGATATATTTTATATAGAGAAGAAAAAATCAGCGCTAGATTTAAGAAACTTGTGTTTATATTTACAATTTCTTTTACTATATTACTTTTCTACAATAATTATGCATTTGGTAATATAACAGGTCCTTATAAAGAGTGGGCAGTTTATGGTAAAAATATTGAATTATCATTTAAGTCATTTACTGTTTTTTGTGGATTATTATTTGACCAAGAACAAGGTATTTTTTTTCAAAATCCGATAAATTACGTTGGGCTTTTAGCTATTGGATTCTTATATAGAAAGGATCGTATTATATTTTCAACTATTGGTTTAATATCTCTATCGTCAATATGCATAAATAGTCTACATCCAGCATGGTATGGAGGCGCATCTTTAATTGGTCGTTTTGGATGGACAGGAGGTTTGACTTTCATGTTATATGCATTATTTTCTCTTCTATTAATTAGTAGATTAAACACAAATATATTTTTATTAATAATTTCTGCCTCAATCTCAATCTCTTTACATATTTACAAGCTATTTACTATCGATGGTGTAAATCTTTACAATCAAGCAAACAATCCAAATTCCTCTCGTTTATTTAATTTGATTGGAGCCTATCTTCCATCATGGCTAGAATCTGAAAATTCATTAATTCACCCTCCTAATCTCATATTTATTATTTTCTCATTATGTGTTTTATGTTGTGGGTTTTATTTTTCTAAAAAAAATAATTTAAATTTAATTTAGTAAAACCTTACTATTCCTTTTTTTATAACAAAACGGGTAAGATAAAAAAGTGGTAAATCTTGATCATGAATTATATCGACGCAAAAAAAGCTGACCAAAGTCAGCTCTTCTCGTTCGAATAGCAATCAGCTATCAACAATTTTTATTTTAACTGTTTTAATAGAAAAATCTTGGGTATGGAGTTTTTTCGTTCATTAATGATATGTCTATTGATTTGCAAATATTGATTAATGTGTTCAGACAAAATCGAGTACCTTTCGGAGCATCAATGAATTCTTAAAATTCTTCTACCGTAATATTCTCCTTAATTTCCAAAATACAGAAAGGGACATCGGAAGTCACAGCATTAGCTGAGTGTTTGTAAAAACCTTTTTCTTTGTTTGCTGGTATTGCATCATCCCATCCATAACCAGCTGCCATTGCTGCATAAGTAATTTCCCATCACTTAGATCAAGTACCAGATCTGAATTCGTGATGAAAGATATAAAAATCAGAGGCCATCAAAGATATATAAAAACCAAAAGCATTACATATTCTTGGAAGTTTTTATCTATTAAAGTCCATCGCATCAATTTCTTTGACAATAGTTAATCGTTGTCCTTTGGCTTGGTAACGAGCATAAAGATCAAAAAAACTCCAGGGAATATGATTTTTCCATAAACAATTGCATTGACTAGATTTTCTACTTATAAATTTTGCTTTTTTTCAATATTTACTTGAAAAAATCCTAAGCCCATGATGTAAAATTGGAGGTGGAGAGTTGGTCGAGTGGTTTATGGCTCTAGTCTTGAAAACTAGCATGGGGGCAACTCCATCGGGGGTTCGAATCCCCCACTCTCCGTACCATTATGGAGAGGCTAGAGGTAGTTAATTATATTTTTAATCTCGTTATTTTTATTTATAATATAAAAGTGAACGAAAGTTGATCGAAAAACTAAAAATTTAACTGAAAATAAAAACTTCCCTAAAAAAGATTACAAATACATTTCTTGCAAACGTATGTATTCATTGTTCAAAGAACAGTTGATCAATTGATATGAGGCAAATATTGCTAATCTTGAAAACTATCAGAGGAGCGACTCCATACTTGGGGTTAACTTCCCACTCTACCTTATATTTAAGGTGTTGAGTTTATTATTATACAATCTATCCCAAATTAATTTTATGATTACAAGTAAAATTCTAATTAGAAAAGCTACTCAATTTTCTTAGGCTTTGATGCAAATCTTGGATCTGATTAATAAATTTTCAATGAACTACTATCCGTTAATATCTTAAAGGAAAAATTGTTAAAAGCTTTTATTTTTAATCTTTGAACTAAAGAAAGTTAAATCTTTAATTAGACTGAAAAAAATTTAGATTCTCGTGATTTCAGAATTTTTTCGTTAAGGTAAAATTTGGAAGGACATTTATTTTCTTCAACCACTGATTAGACAGTCAACTATCTAACCAGAAACTAAAAATGATCTTGAAGATTCTTTTCTCGCATTAGAAAAAATGAAAATGCAACAATTTCTTTCCACAAATCCAAAACCATACATAGCTTAAATCAATCACAATGAAAGAAGAGCGTTATTTAAAAGACAGGGAAGCCATAGTAAGAGCTGATATATGGAAGGAGATCACCTCCTCATGCAAAGCTCTTAGGACTGAACTTGGATATACAAATATCCAAATAGTAGATTTTTTAAAGGAAATAACTAAGACTTTCGAAAGAGACCAACTCTAATTTTTCCAAACATAAATCTCATAAAATACTAACTTTTTAAGAATTTGAAAGTTGTTCAATATTATTTATGGCGTTTGGAATACTTTTAAAAGTAGAGGGTAATCTCCATATAGACCCACCTAAAACTGCTCCAGTATCTCCTAATGCTTTTAATACGTAGTTTCTATGTTTTATATAAGCATTGTCAGCTATTTTTGATGCCTTCCAAGGATTCCAAGTGGCTAAATTCATAATGCTTCTATATGCACTGGGCCATGGATTTTGGGGAAGTAAATCTTCTAGGCTCTCTAAGTAAATATCTGCTTTAGAAGGTCTATTAGATAAAATTTCTAGAAGTGTTAATGTCCATAAAGCATCTATATCTTTAGGGTTAGAACTTATTTTTGATAAAGCCTCATCTCTTACAGGTATTTGATACTTAAAATGGCCATCAATCATATGATGAATAGCTATTTCATCAAAAATCAATTTAATTCCCAAAGGGCCATTCTCCATTCCTCTAGCAAGTTTAACGAATCTATTTTCAAATTTTTCTGGCTTAGGTGCATCAGAATTACGCTTCCATAAAGAGTAGCTCCCTCCGATTTGCCTTGGAAATTGTCGCGTTTTTGTAAATAATCCGCTTTCTCTGATGGCCTTATCAAGAGCTAAAGAATTGCTAGGTACTGATCCTTGCTCACCGTCAGCCAAAACTATCCAATTAGCCTTTTCAAGAACAGGTTTTTGATGGGAAAGAGACTTCCCAAGTTGTCTTCCTAAAATATTTCCACCTTGCATTCTGCCTAGATAACTTACATTGTGTTGATTAAGGTCTGGAGTACTAGGAACAATAACAACTGTATCTTTTTCATTGCTAACATTCAATTGAACTTCCGAAATAATCTCTTTAATAGGATAATATCTTCTCTCAGAAGTTTTTAGCTTATTGAAAAAATTAGAAAATGGTATAAAAGAAAGAGCTATTGGAAAGAATATTAAGGTTCTATGAAATTTAAATTTAAAATAAGAATCAATCCAGTCATTCCATCTACAAAATCCAAGTGCCAAACATAAAGTAATTAATGGTATTGTACAGGCAATATATCTAACATCTTTATTTGGAATAAAAGTAGTAAAAGTCCAACTGGTTAATAAGTTAAAATAAATCCATCTCCATTTGTAGTTACATTCATGAAAAAGGATACGAGTCTGATTTAGAGATCTAAAATAACTTAAGCATCCAAATAGGATTCCAGATATACCAACATAAAAAATGATACTTCCAAACTGTAAATTTAGGAAAGGAAAGTACCATAAAATACTCTTAATACCAAATATAGAAGGATCTCCCTCTAAGGCAGCTGACTCAAATACTGCCCTATATGTTCCACTTAATGTCATTATCCAATTATGATAAAACCAAGGCAATACTCCTATAAAGCTAATAAATGACAAAAAGAAAAATTGTAATCTAAATGCAATACTTCTGTTAAAACAGAGTATAAAAATAAATACAAAAGAAGGAATTATTACTAATAATGCACTCTGCTTAATTAATAAAGAGCCAACACATCCAATTGTAGAAATTATTACTTGAATCCATTTCCCTCCTTTAATAGGGTCGCTCCATCTCCCTAAATGAAACAAATAAAATGTTGTCATAGAGATAAGAGGCAACTCAAGAACATAATCAGTTCTTAGCTGAAATAGGAAAGGGGAAATCGCGGTAATCAAAACACACAAAAAACCAAATCTTCTCCCATTTAAATAAAGTCCCCATGAGGCAATATTAAAAATCAAAAATCCATTCCAAATGCTTAATGACCAAGAGGCAAGATGAGGAGAGTCTCCTACTAAAGCAATTACAAATGCATTAATAATTGAGGCAAGAGGAGGAATCTTAGGAGATAAATCAAGCAAGGATTTAAATCCAACAAATCCATTTCCATCCAAAAGAGACAAAGCTCGGGCGTGATCAAGTGCAGAGTTGAGATAATCAGCCTGATCCCATGAAGGAGTATTACTAAAAAAATTCCACCAAACTCGATCAATAAAAGTAGATATAAGCCATATGGATAAAACTAAAATCCAAAAAATATTTTTAGAGTGGTTAATTTTCGAGTTCAGGTTCATACTTTGTTTCTCACTTTCAAAAATATATTTTAGTCATTTAAATAATGATTTTACTGACAATCTAGTGATTCACTTGTTCTCCTGTTAGTAATAGTATTTGTACCACTAGCATTAATACATAGCTTATTTTTAACTTCATTAGATATCAATACATCTGTAAAATCAGCACCATCAATAATTACCTCTTCAAATTTAGCATTATAAGCAAAAGCCCCTTCTAAAATAGTGTTTGAAAGATTAGCCCCATTGAGTATAGCTGAATCCATTGTTACATCTTTCATATTTGTATTACTTAAATCAGCATCCTGAAGCTTTGCATCAAAAAAGCTAGCTCCTTGCAGATCACTACCTGAGAAGTTAGCGTCTTGTAGATTAGTTAAATAAAAAGTCGCTCCTTTCAGATCTGTATTAGAAAAGTCAGCCCCTATCAAGGTTTGCTTCCCATAATCTAAGGCCGCAAAGGCTGGCAAAGAAAAAAACAAAACAATCACTGAGCTTACAAGCAAAAGGAATCGAGAAAACATAAACTCTTAATAGCGAGCAACCAATATTAATACTTTAATTCACAATGGTATTAGAGTTCAAAATTAAATTTTATAATAAATAACAAGCTGAGAAGTATAGACATAGTACCTTTTACTCCTAAAGATAATTTAATAATCATTTGTTTTATGCCTTTAAAATTACATTTAATTTTAGATATATTACTAATTCCAATATTAAATCAAAGATTTTCAGAACTATTTATAAATAAAGATAATAATTCAATTTATATTTAATACCTCGATACTCAAAAAATAATTACCTGCCTCTACTAAGTTCAAAATATTCACCTTTCACGAAATGATTCAAAAACCCTATGAAGTAATAATTATAGGTTCAGGGGCAACTGGAGGGATGGCAGCATTAACAATGGCAAGGGCTGGTGTAAGAGTTTTGGTAATAGAAAGAGGGCCTCAGCTTAAGCAAAAAAAAGCTATTGGCGCAGAACCTTGTAATTTAATGAGAAGACTTAGTGGTATTGCTACTGGAAAATACAACCAACAACCTCAACATCCTGGCTTTTGGAAATCAAATCCTTTATTGTATGCAGATAAAAAAGTCAATCCTTATACCTACCCCTCAAAAGCACCATTTATCTGGACACAGGGTAATCAAGTGGGAGGAAGAAGTTTAACCTGGGGAGGTATAACTTTAAGATTAAGTAATGAAGATTTTGAAGCCTCTAAAAATAATAAGAAATTACTACCATGGCCAATTAGTTATAACGATCTTGAATCTCATTATTCAGAAATAGAAAGCTTTCTTAAAGTTCATGGTAATAAAGATGGTTTAAAGCAACTTCCTGATGGAGATTATATAGAGAGCATCCCTTTTACCGAGAGTGAAGTAATATTTTCCTCAAAAATCAAAGAGAAGTTAAATCTTCCGTTCATACATTCTAGAGGATTTTCCCATCATAAAGATAAAACAGCATGGCCTAAATACAGCAGTTTAGGGAGCACATTAAAAGAGGCAATTAGGTTAGGTAAAGTAGAAATATTATCAAATCATATCGCAGATAAATTAGTACTTAATAAGGACAGGAAATCTGCAAAAGGAGTAATTATTGTTAATCAAAAAAATGGAGCTAGAAAAGAAATAGAAGGTAAATTAATTATATTATGTAGTTCTACAATACAAACAATTAGATTTCTACTCAGCTCAGAAGAAAAATATTGCCCTGATGGTTTAATTGATCCCTCTCAATCATTGGGAATGAACCTAATGGATCATATATCAACTTGTAGATTTTTTACTGTTCCGATTGAAAACGATTCGGAAAAAATTCCCAAAAAGAATAATAGCCAGAAACTTTCAGGAGCTGGAAGTTTTTTCATCCCAATAGGAAGAGACGAGAAAAATAAAAATGACTTTATAGGAGGATATGGCATCTGGGGAGGGATCGACAGATTCGAACCACCAGCCTTTTTAAAAAATTATGCAAATACAAAAATGGGGTTCCTCATCGGCCATGGGGAAGTACTGCCAAATACTCAAAATAAAGTTAGTCTTTCCCAAAAAACAGATCAATTTGACATCCCGATTCCACACATTTCATTTATTTGGCGTGAGAATGAAAAGAAACTTGTTGTAGAAATGAACAGAATGATTGAACTTATTATTAATTCTGGAGATGGGACTCTTCTTCCAGTAAATAAAATACTAAAAATTCCTTTTGGCCAGCAAATACTAAATAAATCAATTGCTATAAGAGATGAGGCTCCACCTCCTGGTTATTACATTCATGAGGTAGGGGGAGCCCCTATGGGAACAAACGAAGAGAAAAGCGTAGTAGACAGTTGGAATCGTCTTTGGGAATGTAATAACGTATTGGTGGTTGATGGAGCATGCTGGCCAACGTCCTCATGGCAAAGTCCAACACTTACAATGATGGCAATAACTAAAAGAGCCTGCGAAAAAGCAATTAGGAATCTGAAAGGTTAAAAATGTCGTTTAGGTATTTTTCAACAACTGCCCTATCACAGGAACCATTTTGAAAAAGGAAGTTAGCAATAGCTGAACTAACCAATCTAGATTGATCCCATTCGTCATTACCACTAATAAAATCCCTCATTCCTACATATAAAGCTTCTGGAACCTCAGCCTCAAGACTGATAGACATCAAATCTAAATCATTCTGAAAACATGAGACCTCATCATTTCTTCCCTTTTGAATACTAGTTTCAATTTGTTTAAACTCCATTTAATTTTGAAAATTTGAATTCCTATGAGACAAGGATCTTAAATTTTTCACGAAACGTCAAAGATAAAGAAAAGCTATACCAATCACGTGAGACGTCAATAGACTCATTTCATAGCAATACATTGCGAAGTGATAAGCATAAAAAGCGCTTTTTAACTACTGAACATTTCTAAGTGTAAATTACTATTAATAATTTTATTGAATCCCACAAGTACTTCGCGAAAACTGGGGTTTTTAGTTTTTTATAGTGGAAAAACCTTTAGGAACTGTGGAAATCGCCTGGGGAAAAGGCGCCCAACTAAACATTAAAACAATATATAAATCTCGAGTCCATTGCGACGCAATCAAGAAAGAGACAAATGATTCTTTGAATTTAACCTTTTTTTTTTAGATTTCGAAATTTTTTACTAGCGAAGCGTAACAGGTCCTAAAGGATGGTCTGAATGAGGATAAGGAAAATGTTGATGTGAATGATCTTTCAAATTATTTGCTGAAAAATTTTGTTTCTCATTTTCACATTCCATCACTCCAAAATCCGAGCAATCTCCCAGAGAACCTTCTACATGATCATGGTGACTCATTTGGACATATCCAACCTCACTTTCAAATCCCAAAAGATTAGAACGATATTTACATAAAGAACAATTCATAAAATTTTCACCCTTTAGAACCTCGTGAATTCTCTCCATAAAAGTATCTATAACAAGTTCATGGTCTGATAAGTATCTCGCATTTAAAAGCTGAATATCAGGATTCTCTTTTGATACTCTCATCGAATGATCTCTAACTCGACTGACCAAGACTCCTGAAAAAAGAAAATAGGGCAAAAGAATTACTCGCTTGAAGCCTAATTTCAAAGAATGTCTTAGACCAGGCTCAACCAGGGGAAATGTAACTCCTGAAAAAACTGTTTCGCCCCATCCAAATCCAAATCCTTCAACCAGCATTCTGGTTATCTTGCAAACATTTGAATTAGCATCAGGATCTGATGATCCCCTACCAGCGACGACAAGAAGTGTTTCTGAAAGAGGAAAAATTGAATTACTTTCAATTGTTTCTTTTACTCTTGCCCCAGCTGCTCCGATCATGAGTGAGTTCAAACCAAGCTCTCTACCGTATTGAATAAGAAGTCCATTCTCAGCAGA
>CETG01191837.1_pt1 | contig 10128 bp, 8 predicted proteins | sample 361471 | NCBI WGS metagenome assembly CETG01 (sample SAMEA2622696, study PRJEB7988) | marine metagenome | isolation source: saline water (ENVO:00002010), including | reverse complement strand
TGATGATGAAATAATTGAAGATGATATTGATTTATCTATAGAAATGATGGGTAATAAGATTCAAAGAGCAGCAGCTACTGTTTTAATTGATGCGTGTAAAAAAGGTGCATCAGATATTCATATTGAACCTCATGAAAAACTTATAAAAATTAGACTAAGAAGAGATGGTGTACTTCAGAATTATGTTTCTATACCTAAATCATCTGGTCTTAAATTAACAGCTTGTTTGAAAAATATGGCTAAGATGGATATCGCAGAAAAAAGAGCATCACAAGATGGAAAAATTAGAAGAACTTATGAAGATAATTCACTTGATTTTAGGTGTTCAACAGCGCCTGGTAAACATGGAGAAAAAATGGTACTTAGACATCTAAATAACGATACAGATGTTCTTAATTTGGATATTCTTATTCAAAATTCTGAAGTAAGAACCAAATTTAGAAATATTATTAATCAAGCAAATGGTATTGTTATTGTTTCTGGTCCAACTGGTTCAGGTAAATCTACAACTTTAGCTTCCGCACTTAGAGAAAAAGATAATGGAGAATTAAACATAGTTACAGCTGAAGATCCAATTGAATATGAAATGGGCGGTGATATTCAACAATTTCCTGTTCTAAGGGCAAAAGGACAAACATTTGCAAATTTGTTAAGAACTTTTCTTCGTCAAGACCCGGATGTCATTTTGATTGGTGAGACAAGAGATCCTGAGACTGCCGAATCATCAATGGATGCAGCTGAAACAGGACACCTAGTTTTTACTACATTGCATGCAAATAGTGCGGCAACTTCTCTTACTAGATTATTAGATATGGAGGTTCCACCATATAAATTAACAGCCTCTTTAAGAGGAGTTCTAGCTCAAAGACTTTTAAGAAAAGTTTGTCCAAGTTGTTCTGTTGAAAGACCATTAACAGATGCAGAATCTGAATTTACTGGCTTAAGAAGAGGTATTCCTGTAAAAGTTGCTTCATGTTTAACAGCTGAAGAAAAGATACAAAGAAAAAAGGAGGGTATCTTGTGTAATAGATGTAGTGGGACTGGCTACAAAGGGCGTGTGGGAACGTATGAGCTTTTGAAAATTACTCCGCCAATTTCAAAGGCAATTAAGGAGCAACTTTCAACACAAGAAATAGAGGAGATTGCTATTTCTGAAGGAATGTTAAGTCTAAAGGCTTATGGTGTAAAGTTAATAGAAGATAAAATTACAACAGTTTCAGAATTAGCTAAAATTTGTAATGATGATCATACTTAAGCAAGATATTTTTGTTTTTTTATTATGTCAGTAGCGAGACAAATTGTTGGATACGCAATAAATAATGACTCATCTGATATTCACCTTGAAGAAGACTCTCCTATTGCTATTAGAGTTAATTCAGATATTCAGTTAATTGATAAAATACTTGGTAAGAATGATATGGACCAACTGCTTAGCGAATTATTAGATAAAGAAAAATTAGAGCAATATAATAATTCTGGAGATTTAGATACTTCAATTGGACTTGAGGGGCTTTCAAGAATAAGAATTAATGCATATGTTGCTAATGAAAAAAGATGTTTAACACTCAGAATACTTCCAGATAAGTTACCAAAATGGCAGGATCTTGGTTTGCCCCAACCTTTTATTGAATTATCAAAAAAACCAAGAGGATTAGTTCTATGCACTGGTCCAACTGGTTCAGGGAAATCAACAACGTTAGCAGCATTTATTAATTGCATACTAGAAACTCAAAAAAGGCATATCCTCACTATTGAGGACCCGATTGAATTTGAATTTAAACACACTCAAAATTCAATTATTCATCAGAGAGAAGTAAAAAGAGATACCAAAAGTTTTACCTCAGCACTTAAAGCTGCTTTAAGAGAAGATCCTGATATTATTTACATCGGTGAAATGAGAGACTTAGAAACAATACAACTTGCTATAACTGCTGCGGAGACGGGACATCTAGTTCTTGGGACATTACATACTTCTTCTGCAGCAAAAACAGTTGAGAGAATAGTTGATGTATTTCCTGCCGATCAACAAGAGCAGGCAAGATTGCAGGTATCTACTTCATTAGCAGGGATTATGTCGCAAACCTTATGTAAAAATCAATTTGGAAAAAGATCTTTAGCTTATGAACTGCTAATCAATACCCCTGCAATTTCTAACCTTGTACGAGAAAGAAAAGTTAGTCAAATTTATTCTCAATTACAAACCGGAGGAAAGGATGGAATGAACACGCTTGAACAATGTCTTCAAATATTAATTGATAAAAAAGAAATTTCTTTAGAAGAAGGAATAAGTAAATCTTCTAATCCAAAAATATTAATAAATAATTAAACAATTATGCCATCATATGGTCAAAAAAGTATTAATAATACGTCATTAAATGGCGTTGAGAATACTTTTTCTAAAAAAGGGCGTATTAACTTTTCGCCAAACAATTTAACAGTCAAACAAAAAGAGCTACTTATCTTTTTTCGTCAACTTGCAGTAATTATTCAAAGCGGAGTCCCATTAGCGCAGGGTATAGAATTACTTTCAGAAAATACAAAAAATGAAAAGTTTTCATCACTTCAGTTACAAATAGCATCAAGATTGGGAGCTGGAGAAGAACTATCAAATTGTTTGAAGAAATATCCCAAAGTGTTTGCACCTATCACCGTAGGATTAATAGAAGCTGGAGAAGCAGGTGGAATTCTAGATAAAGTGCTTGATCGAATTGCCACGCTAATTGAAGAACAAGCAAAGATAAAAAGTCAAATTAAAGGAGCTTTAACCTATCCTGTAATTATTCTTGTATTAGCAATAACAGTAAGCCTGGGTCTTCTTATTTTTATAGTTCCGACTTTTGACAAGATGTTCAAAGATATGGGTGCTGAATTACCATCCCTTACTGAGTTTATGTTGACTTTGTCAAGGATAGTCACTTCACTTCAATTTTTTATTGTTACTCCAATTGTTATTTTTATTATTGGATTTATATTTAATAAATTCTATGAAACTAGATCAGGCAGATTTAAAATTGATAGTTTTATTTTGAAAATACCTTTGTTTGGCTCTCTATTATTACGTTCCGAAGTTGCTTCATTATGTGATACTTTATCTACCTTGATTTCGTCTGGGATTCCATTAGTTGATGCAATAGAACGATGTATTGCAGCAAGTTCAAATGAACGAGTAAAAAGGTGTCTTGCTAGCAGTATTCAAAGTGTTAAAGAGGGGCAAGAACTTTCTAAATCACTTGATAGTTATAATGTCTTTCCTAAATTGGTCAAATCGATGATTAAGATAGGAGAAGAAACAGGAAGATTGGGATTTATGACTGAAAATTTAGCCAATTTTTATAAAAGGGAAGTTCAAGAAGCAGTCTCTTCCTTGACCCAAGCAATGGAACCAATGGTCATAATGGTTGTTGCTGGGATTGTAGGTACGATCGTCGTAGCTTTATATTTACCGATGTTTAAGATTATAACTGTAATGGGATGATTCTTTTATTAATTAACTTTCAGGCATCTTGAAGTCATAATCTTGATCAGTTATTGAAATTTTATTTGAACTATCGCTCTTATTTTTATTTAATTTACCATCTTTTTCATTAATATTTTCACTTTTTGAATCTTCACTATTAATAAAATCAAAATTCATAGAATTATCTTCTTTTTTAGTATCTGTTAATGAATCCAACATAAACTCTTTATTAGTATTTACTTTAATTTGATTATCTGAATCATTGTTTTGGTTATCAGCCTTAGATATTTTATTTTTTGTGTTTAATTTATCCTTTTCAAAAGCATCAATTTTGTTTAACTCATTTTTCTTGTTTTCTGGTATTTGAAAGCTTTTATTTTTATTCTCCATAGGATTTATCTCTATTTTTTCTTTTGACTTGATATCAGTCGAATCAATTTTTTGGGATTTATTTATATTGGCTTTTAAATCTAAGTTGTGTTTATCAATTTTATTTTTTAAAATATTAGGCTCTTCTGATTTATTAATAGATATAGAATATTGAGATTTAGAATCTAGAAGTTTATCTTTCTTTATATTTTCTTTCTTTCCTGAACTATTTAGTATATTTGGTTTGTTTTTGAAGTCATTATATTTAATATCTGAGATAGAATCGTGCTCGGTTTTTTTATTTTTATTTTTATTTTTATTTGATTGCTTCTCATTATTGAGCTCTAATTTGTTTGAACTAATGTAGAGCTCTTTGTTAGTAAAGTTTTCTACGGAAATCATACTTAGACCTAGTCCTGATAATCTATTTAATTCTTGTTTACATATTTGATTTGAATTTTTAAGATCTCCAATACTATTCAATGATAGAGACCTTAAGATAGTTGTTTTAATGTTGAATCTATTTTCGAATAAATGTTGTATCTCTGGATGACAACTATTTATTCCAGATAAAAGAATCTCTTCAATTTCAAATTCATATTCAGATTTAAACTTGTAAATTTCTTTTTTGAGTTCATTAAATAGCACTTTAAGATCTAATGATGAAATAGCTAGATATTGTTCGCTGTTAATAGTTGCTTCTTCAATTGTCATATTTCCTTCATAATTATCTGGAATTTCAAAATTTCTAATTGCTGCTAATGTTTTCACATGGATTGGTCCGCAGTTGCTATATATATATATATGAGTACATTCTGATGTTAATTCTAGGATGAAAAGAACTTGATTTGTCTTTAGCCTTTTAATATTGTCATCTGCTAGCCTTTCTAATGATGAGTAAGCAACGTCTAATACATGTAATTCTAGACCTGCGTTTTCTATCATTTTAATAACATTATCTATCAATTTTTTTGGAACACTGTTTAGAAAAAAGGCTTTAGTTTTTTCTTCTTTATTTTCAGGAATACAATTAATTGGTAACAGATCAAAATCTGTTTGCTCTAGTGATATTGGAAATTGAAAGCCCGATTTACTAGGATTTCCAACAAATTCAATAGCTTCATGATAATTGAGTCTATTAGGTAAATTAATAATCCTAGAGAGTGATGCTTCTGGGGGCAGGGTGATCGCTACTCTATGTGCCCATATGTTTTCTTCTTCAATTATTTCAGAAATAAATGTGGCCATTGCAGAGCAATCTGTTGGAGTTCCTCTTTCAATTGCTGATTGATCAATTAATATTCGATTGACTTTATTATAAAAAACCTGATCATTTATTACCTTGGCTTCACCATAAGTTAGTGAATCTGATCCAAATTCTATTAAAAAATATCTTTTAGATAATTTTCTCCTGATTTCTTTAAATGATTTTTTGGCATCAGTGATATCTAAGCCAAAAAAGGTTTCATTTGGTGCTGGGGTTTGTACCATAATTCTTTTAGCAATAAGGATGAGGCCTGCAGAATAGTTTTCTAATTGGTAATTTGTTTATTGATACTTCATTTGGTAATGCAAGTAAGAAATAGAGACCTGGTTGGGCTTGGATGCTATTCCCATTTGATTTTGAAATTAGGTCTGATAAAGAGCTTTCAACAATTGATGTTGGTTTTAAGCAAATGGCATAACCTGCATTCGATGGTTGCCAATCTACATTAGATATTGGCTTTTGTTTAATAGGTATCTGCCAGTCAATACTCGGTGAAAAGGTACATCCTGCTGGTAGATCTTCTACCTTCTGAGATTTTATAGTATTAATTTCAGTTAAAGTCATTCCCGGTTGAGATAGGAAATTTGTATATTTATCCAGTGTTATAGATAAATAATGTTGATCAATTGTAAGCCCATTGGAATTTTCTAAATTATTTTGCTCTTTATCATTATATCTTGAAGCAATATCTACAAAAATAGCGTAAAAAGTAAAAAAAAGACTTAGCAGTGTCATTGTAATTATAACTTCTATCATAGACATTCCACTTTGCTTTTTAATAATGTAATAGTAGTTAGCTATATTAAAAAAATTATTTTTATTTGGCATGCTTAGTAATTCTGTGGGATATTTTGTATATCATTTTTAAGAATATTTATATTTTGCTCGGTATTGATACCGGCTGAATTTAAAATTTCAAGTTCACTTTTTGTCAATGAATGCCTACCAGCATTTCTGAATGATTTCTCAATTGATTCTATTGAAAGCATCAATGATGATATAGCCATTGCTGCAATAATTAATCCAATAAAAGATTCTATCATGAGTTCTTAATCAACAATTTCAAAAATACATTTTGGTTCAATTTTTATTATACATGAATAATAATTATATTTATTTAATTCGGCTGGGTTTGGAACAATTATTATTCTATGTGAGTCTTTAATTAATTCACATCCATTTCTTAATCTCTGATGAATTGAGTATGCTGGAATAGCGGTGTTATAGTTATTAAGTATTGAGTATTTTGAAATCTTGGGATAATTAGGATCTAATTTATCTGTAAATCCATTTTTTATATTCAGACAAATGTCTTTACCAGAACCTAATGATATCCCTTCTAATTCTTTTAACAATGATAGAAATAGTCTATCATTCTGATATTGTAATAGTTTTATATCTGGATCTATTTTCTTTAACTTATCGATGAATTGTCTTTTGTTAATTGTGATTGAAGTTTCGAAGATTGCCACTACTGTAGTTATCATAGCAAAACCAAGAGCTGAATATACGAAAATCATTTATTATTTCACTTCATTTTATTTGATTGGTGTCAAGTTTTTTATTTGATAACTTAGCATAAGTAGTCAAATTAAAACTCATTTCGAGATTAATTAATTCAGTAGATTGAGAATTCGACTTTACTATTTTAATCTGATCTATAATTACTATTGTCTGAAGAAGTTCTAACTCCTTTAAAAAGTCAATTAAACTATTATATGCCCCTCTTAGGGTTACTTCAAAACTATGCTTTTCGATTGATGAAATTAGAAATGGATCATCTATTTTATTGTTTGATTCGTTAAAACTAACAATTTGTTGGGGAACTATAGTTACTAATTCTAAGTTGTTATTAGAATATATTTTGTTTAATTCAGAAAGTATAGTTTTTAATTCATTTTTATCCGAGATAAGTTGTAATAATCTTAATTGTTGTTTTCTTGCTCTACTTGAGTAAAGTGAAATATCATTTACTAGTTTTTTATATTTTGGTATATAGGATATTTTTTCTTCTAGAAGTTCAATTTGTGATTCTTCTACACTTAACTTATTTACTAGTGGTCTAAATACAAGACCTAATAAGGTGATTAGAATAATTAATCCAATAAATATTGGTATAAATAACACTGAATTTTCTGGTGTAATTATTTTATTCTTTTTGTTTACTGATGCAAAGTTTGTCATTTAATTAATCCCTCTTTGTATAATAAACGTACTCTTTTAAATAATCCTAATGAGCCTAACTTCTCATAATTAGACATTAGTTTTTCTGCTTTAGGAGATAAAAATGATGAACTTAATTCAAATTTAAGGGATTTTTTATTTATGTTTGATTCGCTTGCTTTATCTAGAATTGTTGAGCGATTCTTTATTAAAAATGAATTAGAAATTTGTAGTTTAAGTGAATTTATTGAGTCTAGTGCATTAGGTTCATTTGCTAATCCAAGTAATTTTAATTCACCTTCTTGGCTACTTATAGAATCTAGTTGGATTGTTGTTGGTATTATTTCTTTTATTTCTGTTAATAATGCCGAACCAGATCTTATCCCAATAATACCCTTTGCTATTTGATCATTCGTTTTATAAATAGATTTTAAATCTTTTAAATTAGTTTTATATGTGTTTTTTAGGTCTTCATACTCATTTGCTTTTAAAATCAATTTTTCTTTGAATTTTACTCTTAAATAAGTTTTGGCTGCTGTATAAGAACATAATGATACTCCAGCCAGCGAAACTATACATCCTATTATCATTCCCTTAGATCTTAATTTTTTAATTAATCTTGAGGAAGATTTGTTGATATTATTATTAGATCTTCTTATTTGCAGAAGATCTAATTGATGACGATATTGCTTATTCATTTATACCTTTTAGATCATTATTTATAGTGGCATTTGGTTTATATATAAAATCTTTGGAACTTGATTCGAAGTCACTTAAAATTTTCGGTGTAACCATGATTACCAATTCACTCTTTCGCTTACTTCCTGATGTTGTTCTAAATAGTCGCCCTAATATTGGTATGTCTCCGAGAATTGGTGTTTTTGAGATTACCTCACTATCTAAATCTGATATCACGCCTGTTAATATTAATGTCTCGGAATCTTTTACTCTCAACTTTCCCGTATCTAATCTTCTGACACTAAGAATGTTAATGGCACCACAATTTGGAATATTAACAATTTCTGATACAGATGTTAATTTCGGACTTAAGGAGAATGTTACATATCCATTATCGTCAATCTTGTGTATTCTTGCACCAAATGTAAGTCCTGCAGTAGAGAATTGAGCATTACATGTATAGTATCCTCCTTCTTCATTTGTCGTCACTTCATAGTCAGTTATCAAATTTGTCCCAAGTGTGACAAATGACTCGTTTGCGAATGGTCTGCCAATTGATGCCGTAGATGATCCTACCTGCCCAATAACTTCAGCCCCTCCTGATATTTCTTCCGCGCTTTCGCTAAGGATTAGTGTTGGATTTGCTAAAAGTTTTGTGGATGTGGATCTTATTTGTGCAGATAAAAAATTATATAGTTCATTGGCCGTGTATTGAAAACCTGGATTTGGAATAACACTAGTCATTAAAGAAGTTGTTGTTGCGCTTGATATAGATGTTTCTCCTTCTGCTGTAGCACTTGAACTTGTTGTAGTTCTATCTTCCGTTGCACCTCCAATTGAACTTAATCCTGGAGGCATGAAATTACCAAATGCACTAGATAACTTACCTTGTTCGTTGACAATAAATGTACTTCCAGTTCTAAATGCAAAGTCATTATTAATGTTTTCGCTATCAGTTAGTTCTACGTCGAGTATTTTGACAGAAAGAGCAACTTGTCTTTGACGGAGATCTAATTGTTTTAAATATTTTTCGGCAATATCTATTAGTTCAGAAGAACCAACTAATGTTATAGTTTGAAGTCTAGAATCAGTTGTTCCTATAAGACCATTTAATGGACCAGATGACGCAGAGTAACTATCTATAACCTTGTAGGATTGACCAGCAGAATTACTTGTTGTTCCACCACCTGCGGACCCCTCTGAATATGTGTCTACTTTGCTAATAGAAGCACCTAAGGTTGCTAAGTAGTCTGCAGCTGCAGAGGCCTTTGACTGATTTAGTCTATAAACTTTTGATAGTTGAGGTCCAAAGCTTTTCCCTAATACGTTTTTACCTACGATTAGAAGATTATCAGTTCTTTTTGCCTGCAATCCAGAAGATAATAATATACTATTTATTGCAATTGAGTAATCTTCATTTACAAATGACAATGTTACTTTATGATCTTTATTTGATTCTTCCGATTGTTCGCTTTTTATAGATCTATTTTCATTAAAATCATTTGCAAATACTAATCCATATCCACCTAGCTTAGTTATTTTTATTAGCGCATCTTTAGCGGATGCATTATTTAGAGTTAATGATACCTTTGGACCATTTAACTTAATAAAACCTCTATTTTCAAGGTAAATACTACCTGTCGCTATATCTCCTAATGGTGGAGCTTTGGCTGCATTATCTTGAGTATAAATTAAATTATTCTTTCTTGATCTTCTTTGAAACGGCGTCCTATAATTATTCTTAGTTGTTAATTTATATTCACGTTTATATACTTTTGTTTTAATACGATTATCGTTAGTTATAGTAGGTTTAGTTGTTTGATAATTTTTGTTATCTAATATTTTTAAAATATAAGTAGATTGATTGAAGTCTTTTAATTCGATTTTGGATATATACTTTGTATTCTTTGGAATTGAAGAATAGTCAAAATCTTTTGTTTCTGTCATTTGTAAAATAATTTGCCAACCTGAATTTATTTTACTTATTTCATAATTCTTGATTTTGTCAACATTGCTTAATTTAATATCTATTTGTGAGTCAGATTCATAGAAATTTATAGTTATATTTTTATTATCTACTGAATTGATTTTCTCAGTTCCTATAAATTCTTTTGTATTACTTAAATTATTATTGCTATTGTTAATTTCATTTTTATATAATAAATCTGCTTCTTTAGTGCTTATAGCTCCTTCG
>CETG01430766.1_pt1 | contig 10129 bp, 8 predicted proteins | sample 361471 | NCBI WGS metagenome assembly CETG01 (sample SAMEA2622696, study PRJEB7988) | marine metagenome | isolation source: saline water (ENVO:00002010), including | reverse complement strand
ATCTTTTAGTAAGGATGTAATTTGTTCAATTGCATATGCTCCCCGTGTTGGATCATTAACTTTTAAAAAATGGGATTCTTCATTAAGAATTATTGGAATATTAGTAGCTAGCCTAATCGCTTTAAGAAGGTCAGTATCGTTAATAGCTTCTGGGTTAATTGTAAGAATATCTACACAGCCCAAAATTGAAGCCATTGAAAAGGTAGTTAAGCGAAGTAAATTTAGCTCCTTATTAATAGGTGACAACCTTGCTTTATTAGTGGTTGTCTCAATTTGAATATTAACATCTATATTATGGTGATTTGAAACAGCTTTAATTAATTTTCTTAACGCTCTAATTTTTGCAATTTCAATAAAGTAGGAATTGCCAACAGAAACCTTAACAATTATTTTGTGTAAATTTTCTTTTGAGCTGATAAGATTTAAGTATTCATTTAAATGAGCAATTGTAAATGCTATCTCTTGAACTGGATTTGCTAAAGAATTTCCATATATACTACCGTCAATATATATTGATTTCAATGAATTAGTTTGAGTTGATTGATAGAATTTATTCCAAGATGACAATTGTTCTTCCTTAGAAGTTAACCAATGACCATTTAAGGCGAAGTAATTGATGGGATCGTATCTAAAACTTCCGTTAATTGTTCCATTATATTGATTGATGTATTTATTCCAAAATTCATGTTCTTTAGAGAAATTCTCAGACGAAAATTGAATATGAGTAGAAATAATTTCATGCATTACACCATTAAGGGATTTTTTAGATGGTATTCCCTTAAGAGAAATTGAATTAACACCACATTTTAATGCATACAATAAAACTTCATTTGAAAATTTATTTTCCAAATTAAAATCAGCATTTATGGATAAATTAGAAGATGAATTTACAGAGTTGATTTCTGCACATTGGTCAATAATAGGATCAATAGTACCAATAGAATTTGTCCAGTTAATTCGCTCAAGAGATTCAATTTTCAGATCTTTAAGTATCTTATTTTTCCAATCGTCAATTGAACTGGGAGTAAACTCATTCCAAAGTTCCATACCTGTTTTTTGTACAAAATTATCAGATTTATTCAAAGCAAATACGATTAATCCCAATTTACTTAATTATTACATAGTTAAATTGTAATCAAAAGTTCATATTTTTATCTTGTCAAGAAACTTGATTTATTTGATATATGCTGCTATTGATATAGGCTCTAATGCCGTTAGATTACTTATTCAAGAAGCCGTTTTTGATGGTAATGAAAAGACTTTTTACTTTAAAAAAATTGGCTTAACAAGAGTCCCTATTCGCTTGGGAAATGATGTTTTTACAAGCGGTGAAATTTCTAAAGAAAACACACTCAATATGATAAATGCCTTTAAGGCATTTAAATTTTTAATGAAAATAAATAAAGTTGATTTTTTTAGGGCATGTGCTACAAGTGCCATGAGAGAGTCAACAAATGGAGAGAATATAGTTCAAAAAGTTTTGGAAAACACCGGTGTTAAAATTGATTTGATTTCAGGAAAAGAAGAGGCAGATCTTATTTTTTCAAATTTTCATTTTGCTGAGTTAAATAAATCTACCAATTACATATACATTGATGTTGGTGGAGGCAGCACAGAGCTTACAATTATTAAAGACAATAATAGAATCGCAGCAAAATCTTTTAAGATAGGATCCGTTAGAATGCTAAAAAACAATGTTGATGACAATGTTTGGCCCAATATTTATTCTTGGATCGAACAACAAAACATCTCAAATGAAAACTTTACTGCTATTGGAACTGGAGGAAGTATAAACAAATTATATAATTTAAGTAGTAAAAAATTCAAAGAACCTATTCATATAGATGAACTTTTAGCTGTAGTAAAATACATAGCTGCTTTTTCTTTTGATGATAGAATAATTAAATTAGCGTTAAAACCAGACCGTGCTGATGTAATTGTTCCTTCTGGTGAGATTTATGCAAAAGTCATGAAGGCCTTCAAGGCTACTCAAATGATTGTCCCTAAAGTAGGATTGGCAGATGGAATGATCTACAATCTTTTTTTAGATAATGAAATTAATAGCAAAAAAATATAAATACTTAGCTGTTTTCTCAGTGATATTAATTGCTTTTATAGGCTTTTATATTGGTGGAAATTGGAGTTTCTTTCTTCCTGTTTATGCTTTCTTATTTATACCTTTTGTAGAGCTTTTCACCAATGGGAATTCTGAAAATTTATCTAAAATGAGTGAATCTATTTTTAAAAAAAGTAGATTTTTCGATGCAGTTATATACTCAATAGTTCCTATTCAATGGATGCTTCTTTTTTACTACCTATACACTGTGTCATATGTTTCAACATCCAATTATGAGTTATTTGGAATGACAGTTTCTATGGGTATTTCATGTGGTGTTTTAGGAATTAATGTTGCACACGAGCTTGGGCATAGATCTACAAAGTATGAACAGTTTATGTCTAAAGTATTATTGCTTTCATCTTTTTATATGCATTTTTTTATTGAGCACAACAGAGGACATCACTCTAAAGTGGCAACAATGGAAGATCCTGCATCCTCAAGAAGAAATGAAATAGTCTATTTTTTTTGGATAAGATCTATTGTAAATGGTTACCTGTCAGCTTGGAAATTAGAAAAATTTAGACTTCAAAAAATGAGCAAATCAATATTTAGTTTAAATAATGAGATGTTAATTTTTCAGCTAATTCAACTTTTACTATTGCTAATTATATATTTTATTTTCTCCTTAAAAGCAGTACTACTTTTTCTTTCTGTAGCAGCATTAGGTATTCTTCTTTTAGAAACCGTTAATTATATTGAACACTATGGTTTACGTAGAAAACACGATGGTCAAACCTATAAAAAAGTAATGCCTGTTCATAGTTGGAACAGTAATCATCCAATTGGAAGGATTTTACTCTTTGAATTATCAAGGCATAGTGATCATCATTATAAATCAAACAGAAAATATCAAATTCTTAGAAGTTTTGATAACTCACCCCAAATGCCGACAGGTTATCCTGGTATGATTTTACTTTCGTTAATACCTCCATTGTGGTTCTTGGTAATGAATAAACAACTGGATCTTCTTAAAAGTAAAGAAATGGAATTATTGGATTAAGTTGTTTTTTTCAATATGTGATTCATAACAAGTTGAAAATCATTAGGCTTAAACCAAGTAATTGAAGTATCTTTTTTGAACCATGTCATTTGTCGTTTGGCAAATCTTCTGGTGTTCTTTTTTATATCATTAATGGCTTGATCAAAAGAACACAACTTATTTTTATAGTTGAACAATTCTTTATAACCAACTGTATTTAAAGCATTTATATTTTTATGCTCCTTTATTGAATCAATTTCTTTTAAAAGACCACTACTTATCATACGATCAACTCTATTATTTATCCTTTTGTAGAGTATATCTTTTTCCATATTTAAGCCAATTTTAACTAACGAGAAATCTCTTTTTTTTGATTTCATTGTTCTAAAACTTGAATAAGGTTTTCCAGAAACTCTACAGACTTCTAAAGCACGAATTAAACGTTGTGGATTTTGTATGTCCATATTGCTAAAATGAATGGGATCTTTCTGCTTTAGTTCCTTTTGCAAGGATTCTATTCCAGTTTCTTTGTATTGTTCATTTAGTTTATTTCTTATTTGACAATCTGAAGGTATATCATCAATTCCTTTACAAATTGCATCTATGTACATTCCTGATCCACCAACAACAACAGCATATTTGTATTTTTTAAATAATTGGTCGATACAAATGAGTGCTTCCTTTTCAAATTGACCTGCAGAGTATTTATCGTAAATACTTATGTTATTAATGAAATGGTGGGAGACTTGAGCCAATTCACTTTCAGAGGGTTTTGCTGTTCCGATAGTAATTTCTTTATAAAATTGTCTGCTATCAGCAGATATAATTTCGCACTTTAAAAACTTTGCAATCTCAATCGAAAGACTAGTTTTTCCAACTGCTGTAGGTCCTACAATTACTATTAGGTATTTAGTATCCAAAATGCCAAAAAATATTACCAACAAATATATATTGATTTTTTTTCTCCTAAAACTTATATTTATTGTTGGGTTGTTTAGTTTTGCATATGCAAAAAATGATTTTAATTATTGACTTTGGCTCACAGTATACTCAACTAATCGCTAGAAGAGTAAGAGAATTGAATGTTTACTGTGAAATTCATCCCTTTAACAATATCCCTTCTATTGAGAATGAAATTTTAGGCGTTATCCTTTCAGGAAGCCCATTTAGTGTAAACGACACAAATTCTCCTAATCCTGATTTATCTAATTACCTTGGAAAAATTCCATTATTAGGTGTTTGTTATGGTGCTCAATATCTTGTCCATTCTAATGGTGGATTAGTGATGGCTTCTAAAACAAGAGAATATGGAAGGGCAAACCTTAATACTATTGATAATTCTTGTGATTTAATGAATGGGATATCCAAAGACAGTCAAGTATGGATGTCTCACGGAGATACCATTAAAGAGTTGCCAGATGATTTCCAGAAAATATGTAGTACTTCAGATGTTGAAAATGCAGGTTTTGAAATTTTAGGTAAATCTGCTTTTGGAATACAGTTTCATCCTGAGGTATATCATTCCCTTGAAGGTCAAACTATATTAAAGAACTTTGTTGTTGGAGTATGTAATTGCGATCAATCATGGACCCCTGATTCTTTTGTTGACTCCACCGTTAATGAGCTTAAAAGGACTATAGGAAATGAAAAAGTGATTTTAGGTCTTTCTGGAGGTGTAGACTCTAGTGTGGCTGCCATTCTTCTTCATAAAGCAATAGGTAGTCAGCTCAATTGTATTTTTGTTGATAATGGATTACTTAGAAAAGACGAATTTGATGAAGTTTTAGATAGCTATAAGGACTTAGGTCTTAATGTAAAAGGAGTTGATGCTAAAGATAAATTCTACGATGCTTTAGCTGGTTTAACAGATCCTGAGGAAAAAAGAAAAGCTATTGGTCATGTTTTTATTGAAGTTTTTGATGAAGAATCTAATAAGGTTGAAGGTGCTAAATGGTTGGCCCAAGGCACTATATATCCAGATATAATTGAATCCATTTCCGTAAAAGGGCCATCGGCAACAATTAAATCACATCATAATGTAGGTGGACTACCTGACTATATGAAGTTAAAAGTAGTTGAACCTTTAAGGTCTTTATTTAAGGATGAAGTTAGAAGAGTAGGTAATTCATTGAATATGCCAGATACTATTTTAGGAAGACATCCATTTCCAGGTCCTGGACTAGGAATTCGTATCTTAGGTGAAGTAACCGCAGAAAAGGTACAGATTTTGCAAGAAGTAGATTATATATTTATACAAGGCTTGAAAGATAATGGATTATACGATAAGGTATGGCAGGCGGGATCTATACTTCTTCCTGTTCAATCAGTAGGAGTTATGGGTGATGAAAGAACCTATGAAAATGCTGTTGCCTTAAGGGCTGTTACCTCTACAGACGGCATGACTGCAGATTGGTGTCATCTTCCATATGGCTTTTTAGCAAAAACATCTAACGACATAATTAATAAAGTAAAGGGCATTAATAGAGTTACCTACGATATCAGCTCAAAACCACCTGCAACAATAGAATGGGAGTAATTCAAAAAATACATAGCGTATCTATTTTTTTAGTTGTTTTTTTTCTAACAACATACACTTATTCACAAGATATTTCTACTGATATCATTGAGAAACAGGGAGGTAAATTTTATAAACATATTGTAAAAAAAGGAGAGACTTCTTTTGGGATTGCTAAACTCTATAGTGTTGATTTAAATCTCTTATTTGACAATAATCCTGAAGCTGAAAAAGGATTACAGTTAAATCAAGTGATTTATATTCCAATTATTCCAACAGATGAGTCGCAGAATATAACAACTCCAATAAATATAGATTCTACTAATTCAATAATTCATATTGTATCATCTGGAGATACTTATTGGTCAATATCTAAAAAATATAGTGTTAGTATAGATCAGCTTAAAAAAGTTAATCCCAATGCACTCGAAACTTTACAAATTGGACAATCAATTGTTATTCCCTCTTCAAAAATAGATACAACTAATATTGTTACTCCAATTGTAAAAAATCCTATAAACCCCCTCGGTGGACCTTGCGATAGTATATTTATTCATAAGGTAAAAAAACGGGAAACATTTTATTCCATATCTAAAATGTATAATGTCACCATTAGCTCAATTAAAAGTATTAATAATGGATTACTTGAGGGACTAAAAAAAGGTGAAGAAATACGAATTTTAGTTAAAAAAGTAGATTGTGATGAAACTTCTACAAAGGATCTATCCTTGTTAGAGTCAACAAAGGATTCACTGTTTAATTTCTCTAAGGATTCTATCACTACTGTTTCATTATTACTGCCATTACTATTGGATGAAAATGATTCAATTCTAGCAAATTGTCCGCCTTTACAAAAATGCCCTTTAAATGTAAACTCTATTCAAAGTACACATTTTTACAATGGTGTCTTAATGGCAATTGATTCCCTAAAGAAAGCAGGTTTAAATGTTAAACTAAATGTTTATGACACTAAAAACAACCGTAATGCTATAGATGAAATTTTAGCTGATTCTAATTTTATCAAAAGTCATCTTGTTATCGGTCCTATCTACATGCGTAATATTAAGTTAGTAACTGATTTTTGTAATAAACATTCAATACATGTTATTTGTCCAGTTGCCATTCCTAATCAGGCTTTATTTAACAATAAATTTCTAACTAGAATTACTCCTTCCAAACAAACTATGGTAACTGAGCTTGCAAAGTACAATTTAAAACAACCAAAAGAACTCAATCGAATATTAGTAGTTAATAAAATGCGTAAAAATGATTTGTCTTATGCAAATGCATTTGAAAGCTATTACAACAGTAATCTTCCGGATAGTTTAGATTCTTTAACATCAATATCTCTAACTAGCTCAAGTAATTTAAGTGCCATTAAAAAACACTTAAAAGCTGATGTGGAAAATATTATAATTGTCCCCTCAAATGACATTGGTTTTGTTAGCAATTTTATGACAAAGCTGAGTGGATTAGTGAATACTTACGAATATAGAAAGCATTCTTTTTGTGTTTATGGTATGGAGAAATGGAAAGACATGCAAACTATTGATGAAAAGTATAAAAACAGTTTTAATTTACATATTCCTTTAAGTGGAAGAGTAAATTACCATAGTTCATCAACTATTGATTTTATTAAAAAACATCGTTCTAAATTTAATTTTGATCCTGAAAAATTTTCTTTTATTGCATTTGACATTGCTTTCAATGCATTAAAAGGACTTATGCTTTATGAAAATAATTTAGACAACTATTATTCTAAAAGTGCTAAAAATAATGGCTACTTCTTTAAAATTAATATTTCACAAGTAGATAGTACAAGTGGATATGAAAATAAAGGAGTACATATTTATCGCTATAACAATCATGAATTAATTCGTTTAGATTGAGGAAAAAAGGTGCTATTTTAATTGCAGTATTAGTTGTTTTAGTTGGATATATAGTATATCCATATTTCAATCTATATAAAGCCAAAAACTTAGATATTCTTAGTTTTGACAGTGAGTCTATTTCTTTAGAGATTGAAAACGATGTGCCTTTTACAGAATTAGCCAATTACTTGTACCAAAAAAATGTAATTAACGACACCAACTCTTTTAATCTACTTATTGATTACAAAAATTATTCTCAATCTGTATTAAAAAAAAGCAAGATTACCATTCAAAGAAAATGGAGTAATAATGTTCTTGTGAATCAATTGTATTTAATGAGAAATCAAAAAATTATTTCATTAACTGTACCCTCTGTTAGAACATTAGAAGATTTAGCTAATCATATTTCAAAATTTATATCCGTTGATTTCACTCAATTATATGCTTCATTTACAGATCCAGCTATTTCTGCGAAATATGGATTTACAACAGTACAGTTTCCATGTATGTTTATTCCTAACACCTATGAAGTGTATGCTAACTTCAACTCCAATCAATTTATTTCTTTTATGGCCAAGGAATACAAAAAATTTTGGAATAGCGAAAGAAAAAAGAAAGCTCTAAAAATTGGTTTATCTCAATCTGAAATCACCATTTTAGCATCCATAGTACAAAGCGAGCAAAGTCTTAAATATGATGAACATTCAACTATTGCTGGTTTATATCTTAACAGGTTAAATAAAAATATGAAACTTCAAGCTGATCCTACTGTAAAATTCGCCCTTAATAAACCTGAATTAAGACGTTTATACTATAGGCATCTAGAAGTGGATTCTCCTTACAACACCTACAAATATGCTGGTTTGCCTCCAGGGCCAATATGTATTGTTGATCCTAGAGTTATTGATGCTGTTTTAAATTATGAAAAACATAACTATTTATTTATGTGTGCTCAACCTGCATATTCTGGATATCATAATTTTTCATCTACCAATGCACAACACGAAAAATTCAAAAAAGAGTATACAGATTGGTTGAAAAATGAAAATATACATTAAAAATAACCAAAGGTAATTACTAGAATTAGGGCAATCAAAAAAGTGGATAAAGCAATTTTTTTTAATTCACTATCTAACTGACTATTTTCTGTTGAAAGAATAACTTTTTTTGCATTAGTTAGTAAAATTAACATAGGCAATAAACCAATTAATAATATATGATTATTGGTATTATTGGTATATACGTATAAAGACAAATAAGAAAGCATTGCTATGGCTAATAACAAAACATGGTAAACTTTAGCCCATTTTAATCCTCTTTTGACTACAACTGTTCTCTTTCCAGCAATCTTATCACTATCATAATCTCTTATGTTATTCATATTTAAAACACCAACACTCAAACAGCCACATATTAAAACTCCAGGAATTACAGTTAAATCTAGATCTTTTGTTAGTAGAAAATAACTTCCACACACTCCAACAATACCGAAAAAAATAAAAACAAATACATCGCCTAATCCAATATATCCATATGGTATTTTTCCCATGGTGTATTTAATTGCGCCCCATATGGCAAATAATCCTAAAAATAAAAATATAACACTATTAGAGAGTTGATTTAAGCCAAAAGAAAAATACAACAAGACAACTCCAGAAAGAAATGATAATATGCCAAAAATAACTACTGCAAAAAGCATTTGTTTTTTTGAAATAAATCCTGATTGAACCATTCTTTGTTCCCCTTTTCTGGCTTTATCTGTTCCTCTAACACCATCACCATAATCATTGGCTAGATTAGACAAAATTTGAAGTAAAATGGTGGTGATTAAAGAAAAAAGGACCACCCGTAAATCAACTCTATAATCAATGCTAGCAAGTGCACAACCCATTAAAATACAAGAAACTGAAAGGGGAAGAGTGCGTAATCGAAATGCCTTTATCCAGAATTTTATTTTCATCTAGTGAATATACTATAATTGAAATTATATAAAATGTATGGACAAAAAAATAGCACCCAAAAGGTGCTATTTACGGTTTTTTAAAAAAAAATTATTGATTTTGTTGCTGTGTTCTTCTTTGTTTCATTCTCGCTTTTCTTTGAGCTTGTAATTTTTTAAATTCTTTTGTTGCCTCATAGTATTTTGCAACTTTTCTTATGGGAAGAATTTCCTTAAACTTTTCATGATATTTTATTTTAATATCCATTTGTTTCTTACCCATTTCCATTCTTGCATCCATCATAGACTCCAACTCTTTATCAGATATTTCAGCCTCACCTTTAGGTCGTTTAATTTGGTCTTTCATTTGGATTCTTAAATCTTTTAGCTCTTTTTCCATTTCATTGACAACTGGCCAAAAGGTCTTAGACTCTTCTGAAGTAAGGGCTAGTTTATTAGTGAAAAACGCAATTTTTGCAGCCTCTTTGTCTTCACCTTTAGGTGTTTGTTGAGAATAAGAATAGTTGGCAAAAAAAATGGTAAAAAACAAAAGATGAAGTAAAGTGAATTGTTTTAAAATAAATTTCATAATTGTAAGTATTTAGAGTTAATAAATTTCGATTTCTAGATAGTCAGATATGTTTTGTTCAACATCAAGATAGCTCATGGATTCATCATTTTCGCTAGTGACAAAGGTATAAAAAAG
>CETG01026265.1_pt1 | contig 10133 bp, 13 predicted proteins | sample 361471 | NCBI WGS metagenome assembly CETG01 (sample SAMEA2622696, study PRJEB7988) | marine metagenome | isolation source: saline water (ENVO:00002010), including | reverse complement strand
GCATTAATGAATGATGCCGAGAAAGCAGTAGGAAGAAAAGAAGCTATATACCTATTTAGAGACGCCGAAATTATCTGGCAGAAGATAAATAGTTGATAAATTCACAAGAAGTTAATAATGTTTTAATTAATTTTAAATAATTACACTAATGAAATAATTACAACTTTATTTTATTATTCATTATCAACAGTATCTGACATAAGTTTTGAAAGTGTAAATTCTAAATCTTCATCATCCATATCGATGATAGTTTGAGTTCCCAAGTCGAAAGTGGATGATAAATCAGAGAGAGACTCTCTATCCTTAGCATTTATTGGATTGATCTTGTTAACGTCTTTCATGGTTTATGGACAGTAGGTTTAAAATTGATTTCCAGTTGGATTATTTTGTTGGAGTATTGGTCTAATCCCCACAACTCTCCTCTGTTTGAGGCCTCAACTATCGATGCGTAAAACTCAGGAACATGTGATGACATATTTCTATATTGATATGGGTGGTATGCCCGCTGATAGCTGATGAAAATTAATGACTCCAAAAGAGATCATTGCAGGTATGAACCAACTGAAAGGAAGAAAAATCCTAATTTTAGATTTTGTTGCTTCAGACATTGTTATTAATCTAACAACCTAATAATGTTTCATTTATTCCTGCATCGAGAGAATATTTTGTTCGGTTACCTATATAAACAAGACATTAAAAGGATCTTTTTATTTTTTTTTTAAGGTTACTAAATGGTTGATTTAATTAACTACTTCATATTACGTAGAAATTAAATTCTAATCTCTGATTAAGATGAACAGCTGTAATGTGAAACTCCCCCAGCGCCAAAGAATTGCTTGGGCCTGAGCCTGTCGTATTTTTTCTGGACTTCCAGTGATTGCTCTGCATAAGGATTATCTAAAACGCTTTGAAGCTCATATATGAGGCTATAGTCACCTCTCTCTGCCTTTTCGTAAGCTGGTGTTACCAGCCATTCCCTCCAAGTGTATTTAGGGTTAATCCTCTTCATCTGTGCTGATAGTTCACTTTGATCACTTCTTTTAATTATTTGCTCTTGCCATCGTTGAAGCCAATTGTTCCACCTTGAGTCTGTTTCTTCAGAAATTGGTTGATAGAAACTATCTTTTAAGTCCGTAAGTTTGTTTGGAATATTTGAGAGTTTTCGGAAGAAGATCGTATAGTCCACCTTTGTGTGAGCCATCAGCTGAAACATTTCATTTACCAGAGTTGCGTCATAGTTGACTAGGCCAAGTTTCATTGCCCACATGGTTTCCATTTTTTGATTCATCACTGATGTGAATCCATCACGAATGCTATCGAGCTTTTCTATTGCCTCGGAGTTGCCTTTAATCAATGTTCGTAGAGCATCCCAAAACATCTGATAATTTGCTTCGGCAGCACCTTGTTGGTTAAAAAATGAAAAATGCTTACCGCCTCCTGTCCAAGGTTGGAAATTTGGATCAAAGAGTTCGCAAAATCCAAAAGGACCGTAGTCGAGGGTATAACCACCAGCAGCGCAATTGTCGCTATTAAAATTACCTTGGCAGTAGCCAACTCGCATCCAATTAACAACTAATGATGTGAGTCGTTCCCGGAATAATTCTGCGAGCTCAACTACTTGCTGACTAAGACCAAGGCTTGGATCAATTTCTTTCTTATAATTTCTGGCAATTAAGTGTTTCACAATCATCTCAAGCTCATTTAATGCACATTCATGTTCATTGTTGCGGACACGACGTGCAAATAGTTCTATTTGACCTACTCGCAAAAATGATGGCGCGACTCTTGTTGAGATAGCAGCCGAGTTCTCTTCTAGGATGTCTGGATTGAATGACTTTGAACCTTTTGAATACCATGGCCTTCGGACTGTTTCCTCTCTTGATACATATAGTGTGAGAGAACGTGATGTTGGTACTCCGAGCGACTGCATGTAATCCTGCGCCAAAAACTCACGAACACTAGAACGAAGTACTGCTCGACCATCAGCTCCTCTGCAGTAAGGCGTTGGACCTCCTCCTTTAAGTTGCATCTCCCATCGTTTCCCTTTGAAAAGTCCTTCAAATATAGAAATTGCTCTTCCATCTCCATAGCCGTTACCTGTGCCAAATGGACACTGTTGCGTATACTCAGTACCATAAATGGAAAGTGCATAACCTGTTGCCCACCCAACTTTTTGCATCTGAGCCGTTGCAACGCTCATGTCGCCAGAAAATAGACGTTGAAAACGCCTATCTAGTGCAAGTTCCTGACTGAGACCTAATTCTCTAAATAATGCTTTACTGTGAGCTACATATTCCGGTTTTGGAATCGGTGTTGGAACAACAGGTACATAGTGACCAGAAAAGACTTCTCTTGTTAGGTGGTCATCACCATCCTCTGTTGCCTGAGGGTCAGCTTCAAGCGAATCCAATAGTGAATAGTTGGCCTGTTCAGCGAACTCAGAGAAAGTTTTTAATGTTGGCATAGCTTTTTTATTGCTCGATAAACCTTTTTGTATTTGGCTAAGTCTTTGGAATCGAGTTATCTTTCATTTATACCTCTAGCATAGATTATCCAAAGCTTTAAAGGTTATGAATTTACTTTTGATCTGGATGATAAGAATTGAAAGATCTGATGAGAAATCTTTATAGTCTGTTCTATTGATAAGTAAGTTGCAAGATGAAAAAGTATCTGGCTGATTTTGCTTTTAGTATTAATTAATTCGTATAAGTTATATTTCTACTTTATTAAAAATAAATTATTAAATTTCATTCTTGAAATGATCTAATTTTTCAATTTTGCACTCATACAAATTTATATAAATATTTCTTTGTCCTTTATATTCCGAGTTTTGATTTGTTTATAAGGAACTAATTCGATAAATGTTTATGCTCATTAAATTTATAAATATAGAAACCAATAATATCAATATTAAGTGTAGTATTTCTTTGATTTAACTTATAGCTTACTATTGATTGCATTTGCATTAAAAGATTGGTCTGAGTTCAATAAATTTACTTAACAAATTAAAAATTTGCTATTGATTTACCCAATAAACCTCTGCCTATTTGTTTGTCTTTTACTTTCAGAAAACTCTTTGCAAATTTTAGTACAATCAAAATTTGATAATTTAAACGTCTGTTTCCAAGACACTTATAAGATCAGATGATTTAAAAAAACATTGCAAATTTCTTTTTATCTCATTAGTTTTTAAAAGTTTAAATTAGCCGCTTATTGCTAAGCTAAGTTAATAATCAATCCAATATTGAATTTTATATTTGTAAATTATCTAAAAAGTCCACGTCTTTTCTTTGGAGGGGTTGCTTGAAGCTGTTCTGCGGCAATATTGGAAACTTTTTTATGAGTTATCTTTGCTTCAATCATTGTAGTGATTGAAATTAAAAATAAGCCTCCTACTCCAATTAGTTGTTCCGCTTTTGTAGGTTCTGCATCACCATTTAATACGGCTCCAAGAATGAACCAAGCGGTAGCTACTCCCACAGTTATGAAGTAGGGAACCCAGCGACGTTGATAAAGGTATCCAGCACCCAAGCCTGGAAGAAAATTTAATGTTGCAGCTACCCAGCCACTTGATGAAGCTAGTATTTGTTCCTTAGTGGGATTATTCATGAAAATCTCTAAAATCAAATTATGTTCGTATCAGTTGTTTTCTGTGGACTGAGCTTGCTGTTGTGCGTTACACCACACAATTAAATATTGTTTTAAATATCTATAAGCGGATGACCAGACTCGAACTGGCGACATTAAGCTTGGGAAGCTTACGTTCTACCATTGAACTACACCCGCAGATCTTTAAGTTAGCGAATTGAATGGACACACCCGTTCCCTTTTGACTTTTTGTGTAGTGTAATTCTAATCGATTCTTACAATACCCATATTTCTGTTTTCTCTATCTTTTTTATTTTCTTTCTTGATCATTTCATAAAATGAGATCTCTGCTGGATCATCAGAACCAAGTCCGTATCCCATCGTTGCAGCAATATAAATTTTGTGTTGTCTATGAGAACTAAGACTCATTAGCTGTTAAATATTAATCAAGAGAATGAGGTTAATCTTCTCATCTAAGAAGATATTTACAAGTGTAGCTTAAATAATTTTAGGAATCCTTTGGAGATCTATATTTTATCTGAGTAACAATGATTTCTTTTTTTCTTGATCTCCTTAAAACTGTATAAAAAGCTAAAACACTTATCGTTCCAGATGGACCTATGAATACATGCCATATTTGTTCACCTGAACTTGAGAGAAGAATCCCGAAAAATGTAGTGAGAAAGACTCCCGTGATCGGATAAATCAAAAATAGAAAATCGTTAAACCTTCTCCACCATTGTGATATCAATAGAATACTTATCAATACTTGAATTGAAATAGTCGTTGACTTGCCCAGAAACCAATAAGAAAAAATTGCGGCGATTATTAAAATAATATTTGTAGCAATGTAATACTTGTTTTTAGTCACAGAAATAGTAAATAAGCATAACCCAGCAGAAAGAAATGAATAAAACAGCCAATTAAATATTGAAGAGTGGTCAACATACATCCAATTTGTCGTTGTATGGTCGATCATCTCAAATAATGAGGCGAGACCTAATGAAATAAAGGCAAAAGGGGGTAGCAACGGAAATCTAATATGCTTAAATCTTTTGATGGAATTAATTCCAAGAAGTATGGGAATGAGAAAAGCCTGTAGATGTGCTAAGAATAAAAATAATCTAAAGGTCAATTAAATTAATTTTAACTAGTTCGAAATTAACAACTTTATTTAAGCTTTACAAATAAAATAGATAATAAGTTTTTTGTGAAGCCTATGAGAAACTTAAACTGAGGTTATTAATTATTAAACAGAAAGCACACAAGGACTGGCTAGTCCAATATTTGGTCGCTGATTCCAGTTTCCATAAACAAAGAATATATAAATAGCTATTAGTAAAGATAAAATAATAAGTAGATCTTGCAGTGGATATTTCTTGATATCTACCGATCCACATTCGAAATTATTCTTTTTAATGGTATTGACGGTGGCTGAGATTATTAATTTATTTGCGGTCCGATCCATAAATAAAACTTTTATCTACGTTTCTCTTATTGGTATATTGCTTCTTGTAGGTGTGATTTTGCTATTCAAGACAATTGAACAAATTTATCCATATCGTATTCGGTGGAGGTAATGAGAAAAGAAAATAATTCAACACTTATTTAAACTATCCAGAAAAATTTGGGGAATATTTTAACTTTTCACTCTATTAGAAATTTAGTTTGGTCCTTACTTATCAAAACGCGAATAAAACCTCGACTAATATCTTTTGAAAAAATTCTCAAACAATTTGAGAGAATAACAAAAATATTCTGTTCAAAACTGATTGACAGACTTATTTTAAGTGAATGATCAAAATGGATATTTTTGATTGGATTGATTGCAAAAATCGCAGGATTTAAAGCAAGGAAAGTGATCTTCTATCAAACTGAATGTATAAGTGAAGAAGTTATGCGATATTTTGTTTCGCCCAGAGGATCCAAATTGAATTTCGTCACTATCTAGCTTTTTCCCCCTCAAAAAGTCCAAAAAGCCACTACATTTAAGGAAAGTAATTTCAAAATGTTATTCTTTAACCCTTTTTGGCCCTTAACAGCCTTAAGAATCGCTTCCTTAAAAGCAACTTCAACATTACTTCTACTTCTTTTAATTAAATCAAATCTTCTTCGTTTTAAGGGAGGTCTGATAGGTGGGCTAGTTGCTCTCACATTGATTTCTGGGTTAATTGTCTCCACTACTGTTGCTGGAGGAGCCGTCTACTATATTTTTCAAACTAAGAAATCAAGTGATGATGACGTAAATTTTTCTGAAGATGGTGTAATTAATGCTGAAGCAGTTCCTGCGTGACTCGATGTTTGAGGGTTTGTGTTGAAAATAATTAAATCCTTTTGACTAGCAATTTTTAAGCACAATCAAATGAAATCGAAATAATCTATCTATGGTTGTATTTGATAGAAAATATCATTAACTAAAGTAAATATTATTAATTGAAGTAAATATTATGTTGTTTAATTAATCATGTTTTATGAACAGATTAAAAATCTCTTTTAGAAAATTGTCCATAGATTTAATTATAATGTCAGCACCTGCTTTTCTTAATTCAGCTTCATATTCTTGACGTCTCCCTTGATTAGAATCTCTATGTAAATGAGGAGGAGCGATAGCCAAGCTGATAAATTTCTGATCAGGGATCTTTATTCGAGCATTCATAACAGTTTTTACATCTGCAACGGTATCACCTATATAAGCAATTGGATGATTAGAGATGCCCAAGGGAAAATTTGAAAGTTTACATGATAGTGAAATAAAACCTGTTGGATCCGGTTTGTCAGGTGCTTCACCCATCGCAATCAAGGGAGCAGACGATAAATCAAGACGCTGATGTAAAACGAATTTCGCTGATGGTATTTCAGCTCCACTTACAAAACCCCAGCCAATTCTTCGCTTAGTTAACTCATCAAAAAGAGTTCTCTTGACTAATAACTTTTCATTCTTAATGAAGCCCGACCAGTCACTAGATTCGAGATTTGGATTTCCACCAAAATAATATTTTTCAAAACGTTCAATTAATATTTTTCTTGTTGGAACTGATAAAGAGAGATTATTTTTTTGTACATATCTATTGATCATTTCTAGACTCAAATCCCAATCATTATTCCAGCAGCCTTCACTTTTTATGGAGTCAATATCTTCTATTGAGGGTCTCCACCCACAAAAAATATTTACAGTTTCTTGTATGGCCATGCGATAACTGTTGGTTACGTCACGGATAACTCCGTCTATGTCAAATAAAATTAAGCCAATGTTGTTGATCATAGAGTTAGATTCTTGTTAATCTTCAATCAAATTTATTAATTAGACATAGCTTTAAAACTGAGTAATCAATTTTAGTGTTTTTCATTCTCTGTGATTTTAGTACCAATAGAATTTATTTTAATTCTTACCACTACAGGTTTAATCATCGCCAAGATTTTTGTGACAGTGTAGAAAAGTTCTCTCAATATCTAAATAAATTTGATTGTGTTTTTTAGCTTACTAATCAACTTTATATTTTTATGATGTCAAGTAAATTTCAACTCGTTTTTGTTCTTCTTAAATCTCTCCATAGACAAGCCATCAAATAGAAATAACCAGCCATTGCTATTATGAAAAATGATGTCATTAGCTTTGCTCTGCAATGGAAACTTTAAATAACGAAGTAGAACCAACTATTAAATGGATTCCAAAAAGAATCGTCTGATATGAAGTGATCATAAAAAAAATTTAATTTTAAGTTCAAATTTAACCAAAAAACAAAGCTATTGTTGTTGTTCATGGCGATTTTTTTGGGTGATTACACCAATATTTCAGAATATGAGCTAAAAATGTTTTAACAAAATCGATACCAATGGGTAGGTTCCTTTTTTTACTACTTAAGCCAGTGCTCTTTTTGATGTTGAAAAAATTCTTCAAAAAGCAAATGAAATCTTTTATTGTAAGCGCAATTGAGTGGCTAGTACTTCAAACAGATAATGATCTAGACGATAAAATTCTTGCGAGAGTAAAAAGTGGTATGAAATTGGGTGTCGTTTGATCAAAGCTTCAGCCAGTGTTGTTTGGATTTAATGCATTGACTCCATCAAAAAAACAATTATGGTTTTGTTGTTGAGTGACATCGAACTATGATTGAAAAATGTGAAATGAGATGGTCACCCACTGAAGATCAAATCAATAACATCATTATTCCTGCAATGCAGTTAACTGCTGAGCAGTACGCTAATTACGCTAGTGAACTAAAATGTCCCCCCGAATTCATTGCATTAATGCTTAGAGATATTGCAGATACTTTTGAAGAAAGTGCACTTACAGTCGAAAGGGATTGTGAGTGTTGTTAACGCGCCTTCCTATTTATTAACCAATTAAACTCAGAAAGCTAAAAGTAATTCTTTAACTCAAAGGTTTTATTGCTTGATATTTGCCCTCATTTGCCAATTAAGCACAAGTAACGAGGAATACCAGAACTTTTTGAATATTCCTCTCCCTGTTCCTTGCATTGTGACATGTTTTTCATTTCTATTTTTTCTATTCCATATGTGCTGTTTTGAAGGATCAACCAAAAACTTTCAGCTTGTGCGTTCAGAGTTGTCAAAAACAAAGCTGATGAAAAAATAAAAAAATAGCGTTTCATAGATCTTTAACGTGGACTCAATCCTATTCAAAATCAATTCTCATTTTTTGGAGAGATTCCCTCTTTTAATATCTGTAATGGTTACTTCTACCTGCAAAGACCTCCAGGAAAAGATTCTCGTAGTTATCGCTCCTTCAATATTAAGTTCATTCTTCTAAAACTCCTTTATGAGGGCAATTAATAAATTTTTTGCAGCCAAATGTTTATTTTTGATCAATCTTCCAGTTTTGCTACTCATCGCAGGTCTTTACCAAATATATTTTGCGGTATTAGTTTAATCAACCAATTACTCAGTTTTTTACTTATCATGGATAAATGGATTCCGTCCAAAAAGCAACAATCGGGATTAATAAGTACAACATTTAAATTATTAAATGATGAATTGACTGAAATGCAGATTGAACTTAATTGCCCAGATGAATTTGTATGTGAATTTCTTGAGATCATTAAAAATCGTTGGTCATCTGATAGTTGTCATTCAAAGGCAAGAAAGCACAAAAGAGATAATCGAAATTTATATCAATAGTGATAAATTAAAGCTGTATTTTGAAAAAACACTTTGACTATTTAATGGTATTTGTACGTAATAATTTTCATTTTGATTTTCGCACAGCTTAAATCAGGGTTCTAAACCGATCTTCGTATACAGATTTTATAAGCTTCCCACTCTTATTCAGTTTGTTGCAAATACTAAATTGATTACTAGTCTCCCATGGAAGTTTTCATTTGATACACCGTGGGAAGTAGCTGGGGGAGACCTTATGTCAAAATTTGGAGCTAGTAAAAATTTTATAAGATTAATCCTCATCTAACTTTGATTTGTACCAAATTATCAACGAGAAATTTGATTATGTGCAATTTGATAATTTTGTATCGAATTGAACTACATATGCCATTAGTTCACCAGATAATGTCTTTTGTAGCAATTACTACAAAAACGTTCAACTCGCTACTATGCGAGCCGCATCTCGATTTAAGCCAAGGAACGGGGACTTAAATCTATATTCGGAGGATAAAAGATGACAACTCTTCTTTATCGTGGACATAATTATGTCCAGCACAAAGAGCAAAAAGCTAAAAAAGAATGTGTTGATTTAACTTACAGGCGTAATCATTACAACACATGTAGAAACAACGCTAAATCTGAGCTGAGTAGTCTGTTGGCCTACAGAGGGCAAATCTATCAGCATTAGTTTTAAAACTTGTTTTTTTAAAGGCTCTCTTGTGAGGGCCTTTTTTTTGTTTGCTTGTAGATAAACAATAATTTTAGCTAATTCCTTCCATTGCACCTTTGAACAGCAAGCATATTTGCATCCGCATGATTCTTTTCTAATTTCCAAATTTTGTTTGAAGTTTGACCAATACAGGCAACTTCAGCCGCATTTTTTATTCCAACTGGGACTTGAGTTAACGCTAAAATCACTAAGGCTAAACCAGTTCCTGGAGCATGAATATTTAAACGAAAGCTTTTGAGCCAATTTTTCCTACGCATTAATCAGTTACTCAATAGACCTATATATATAATTATGTATGCTTGTGCTGAACAAATCGGTCCAAAAGCAAAAGACAAATTTAATTACAAATGTTATTTCCAGAAATAGAACCTTCGCAACACGGGATATTAAAAGTCAGCCATCTACACTCCATCTATTGGGAAGTAAGCGGTAATCCAAATGGAGCATCAGTCTTAGTTGTTCATGGTGGTCCAGGTGGTGGAAGTAGTCCCTCCTATAGAAGATATTTTGATCCAAATAAATTCAATATTATTCAATTTGATCAAAGAGGATGTGGTAGATCTACGCCTCATTCTGAGTTAAAAGAAAACACCACTCATGATTTAATCGACGATATTGAAAAGTTAAGACAGCTTTTGAAAATTGAATCTTGGCATGTCTTTGGTGGCTCTTGGGGATCAACATTAAGCTTGATTTA
>CETG01144717.1_pt1 | contig 10164 bp, 5 predicted proteins | sample 361471 | NCBI WGS metagenome assembly CETG01 (sample SAMEA2622696, study PRJEB7988) | marine metagenome | isolation source: saline water (ENVO:00002010), including | reverse complement strand
ATCTAGGAACAATATTAAAAGATCTAGGCAATTTAATCGAAGCAGAAATATGTATTCGTCATGCTATTAAACTCAAGCCTGACTTTGCAGAGGCTTACAATAATCTTGGCGATGTTTTAAAAAATCTAGGAAACCTAAATGAAGCAGAAATTTGTACACGCAAAGCTATTAAACTCAAACCAGGTTTTGCTGATGCTCTTTTCAACCTTTCATTAATTGAACTTGTCAAAGGTGATTATCAATCTGGTCTGGAGAATTATGAATTTAGATTAATAAAGAGTAAACCTACAATTTCTCTAAAAAACATAGCAATAAAAAGAATTGCTAGTAATAATTTAGATGAAGTTGATAAAATTCTAGTTTTTTGTGAGCAAGGTTTAGGGGATACGCTCCAATTCATGCGATATATACCATTTTTAAGAAATCAAGGTTTTAATATTTATTTCTGTGCTCAGGATAAATTACATACTTTAATCCAGTCATCAAATATCGATTCAAATCCATTAACTAAAGAACAAGCAATTTGTTTTTCAGAAGGTAATTGGATTCCACTATTGTCACTACCTAGATTTTTAAAAATAAACATAAAAAATCCCATAATTTCTAAACCATATATAAATTCAACAGAAAAACTTAATGAAAAGTGGAGACAAATTCTATCTAAGGAAAAACGACCAATTGTTGGTATTAATTGGCAAGGAAGTAAAAAGATGGAAAAGACTTATCAAGGAAGGTCAATCCCGTTGGAAAAATTCTCAATAATTCTTGATCATAATGATATTACAATGCTATCTCTTCAAAAAGGATTTGGATATGAGCAATTAGAAAATTGCCCATTCATAAAAAAGTTTGTTGAATGTCAATCTCAAATTGATTCCATATGGGACTTTCTTGAAAATGCTGCTATTATCGAAAATTGTGATTTAATTATTACGAACGATACTTCAGTTGCTCATTTGGCTGGAGGAATGGGTAAAAAAGTATGGTTGCTTTTAAGAGATATACCAGACTGGAGATGGGGATTAAATGGAAACACGACATTTTGGTATCCATCTATGAGATTATTTAGACAGAATGAGAGGAATAACTGGGATGAGGTATTGGAGAGAGTGTCCAACGAAATGGCCATAGAAATGGATTTATAGGGAGTAGATTTTTTAATTATCAACTTGTCTTGTTTTTAAATTCAATTTAAGTTTTATTTTCTTTAGCAGTAATTTTTTATAGCTTACTGGTTTGAATTTTAGTTATGGACTTTCTATGGACCTTTTAAGAAATTTTTTATTGATTTACATTGTCAGAGATGGCAATTTTGAAAAAAAAAGCTGCAAGTTCTTTGCAGCTAATAAAAAATGTTGATTTTTAGTAACCGGTACGAATCAAATCATAAGATTTGAAGCTTTAACCAAAGAGAGCTGAAGCTATACCAGCAACGGCTATTACTAATCCTCCCCATTTTATGACAGGCTGATCCTTGTCATATGTATTGGAAACCAAAATTGCGGCAAGAAGGATCTCAACAAGGTTTTCATTAATCATGGGTCGAAGTCAGAAATGTATTTCTTGATACTGTTTCTAGCTGATGTTGGATGAATGGGCAACAAATATTAAGGACATATCAACTAATTAACCTTAAGCCTAGAACAATTAAATGCATTCTTAATAATAATATTGATGCCTTAACAAGTACTCAAATTATATTGATGCCTGTTTGATTTTGATTTTAGTTTCAACTATTTACTTTTAATTAGACCTAAAATATTATGGTTTAAAGTACAAGAGTCTATTAATGACAAGTGATTAGCACTATCAATAACTATGTTATGTTTTATGAATTTCTAGGATTACTTCAAAATTCGTATTAGAAAATGATACTCTTAGTTATATTTTAATTACTATAAAACATTAAATTACTTAAGAATTTTAGTCATGTTTGCAATTAACAAAATTCTTGTTGCGAAGATAATAATTCTTTTGAATATCCTTGCCTCTTGATTTTTATGCTTGTTTTCAAGCCATTTGGCTGTATTGCTTTGTAAATTACTTTATTAGTGGTTTAATTAGAAAACATAATAGATTTGTGGTTTGACTATAGGCAAAGGGTATTATGCAAAGATCAAAAAATAAGGACTTATTGGAAATAATTAATTGTGAAATGAATACATACTCTGTTCCGTTTAATATCGGAGATCTTCAGCAGAACTTTAAAATTAATACAAATAATTTAAGAATTAATATATTTGAAGTTCCTTTTGTAATTGGAGCAATTAATGGAAAAATTAATATTTCTATTAATAGTAATTTTTCTCAATCCAAAGAAGAATTAATTAAGAAAGCATTTATGTTCCACTCAAAAGGTAAAATATCGGAAGCCTCAAGATATTATCAATTATTAATTGATAAAGGTTATAAGGATGAAAGAGTTTTTTCTAATTATGCTATTCTTTTTAAGAATCTTGGTAAATTGGAGCAGGCAAAAGATTTATTAGAGAAAGCAATCAAAATTAGACATGATTATGCAGAAGCACATGATAATCTTGGGGTTTTATTTAATATTATGGGCGATTTAAATGCTGCTGAAAATTCTGCAAGAAAAGCTATAAAGCTTAAGCCAAATTTAGCAAATGCTCATTTAAATTTAGGAAATGTATTAAGAGATCTTGGTAATTTAAAAGAAGCAGAGAAATCATTATTAAAAGCAATTGAAATTCAACCAGATTTCATTGAAGCATATTCTAATCTTGGTAATGTAAAATTAGATCTTGGCAAATCAGAAGAAGCAGAGAAACTATTAATAAAAGCAATTGATTTTAAGCCTGATTCTTATTTATCTCATTTTACTTTATCTCTAATACAAAAAGATCTTTTCAAATTATCAGAAGCAGAGAAGTCAATAAGAAAGGCTTTAGAACTAAGACCAGATTTTGTTAAGTCATATTCTACTTTAGGGAATATATTGATGGCTTTAGGTAGATTAAAAGAAGCAGAGGAAGTTGTAAGGAAAGCAATACAAATAGATCCCGATTTTGCAATTGCACATAACAATCTAGGTTGCATATTAAAAGAATCGGGTGATTTAAGGAATGCAGAAAATTCAATAATTAAAGCAATACAACTGCAGCCAAATCTTTTTGAAGCGTATTCAAATCTAGCAAATACGCTTAGTGATCTAGGTAGATTAAAGGAGGCAGATTCATTAATGCGTAAATCAATTAAACTAAGGCCTGATTTCGCTGAAGCACATTTAAACCTTGGTGCCATATTGGCTGATCTAGGTGAATTTAAAGAAGCTGAATCATGTATTTTGAAATCACTAGAGTTAAAGCCTAATTTAAGCAGAGCCTATTTTGCCTTATCTAGATTTAAATACTTTGATAAAAATAATATATTGAAGGAAAAATTGTTTTCTGAAAGTATATTATCGAATCAACTTCCTCAAGATAAAGTTGATATTTATTTCGCTAGGTCTAATTTTTTACATTCAAAAAGTCAATATGAAGAAAGTGCAAAATTTCTTAGATTAGCAAATAAAATTAAACTCGATATTTTTCCATCTAATTCTAATGATTTGATTGAAAAATCCCAAGAATTGTTAATTCAAACTTTTAGAGATGATTATAAGCTTGAAAACTCTTCATCTATTACTGAAATCATTTTTATAGTAGGTATGCCAAGAAGTGGAACTTCATTATTAGATTCTATTCTCACTTTAAATAATGATGTAGGCTCTCTTGGTGAGTTTAATATCTTAGAAAAATCTTATCTTGAGTGGCGTAAGTCGAAAAATAGTCAAAATGAATCTGGAATTGATAAATTGTATTTCAAAAAGGTACATGATCTTAAAAAATACTCAGATATAATTACTGACAAGAACCCATATAATTATCAATATGTAGGTTTTATATGTAAGTATTTTCCAAAAGCAAAAATTATCCATTGCTATAGAAACCCATTAGACAATATTCTTTCAATTCATCGAGCAAATTTTATTAGAGGGCATGAATATGCATCTTCTGTTATTGATTGCGCAAATGTTTATTTAGATCATGAAGCAGTAATGAGAGAGTATAAAAGTAGATTTCGATCTAAAATCTTTGATCTTAAATATGAAAAATTAGTGAGAAATCCTGAGAAGGAGATCAAATCCATAATTAATTGGTTGGGTTGGGAATGGGATGATAAGTACTTATCACCTCATTTAAATTCTAATTCTGTTATTTCTGCGAGTAATATTCAAGTCAGGTATCCAATTAATTCAAAATCTGTTGGTATTTGGAAGAATTATAGCGAGACACTTGAAGATGCTATTCATATTCTAAATAACCCCAGTAAACCTAAGACTTCCTAATTTGATTATGAATATTATTTCCCTTCCAATATATAGAGATACCTTTTTGTGTTTCAAAAAAATTCAATTCATTTATATTATTCAGCTTCTAGTTAGTTTTTTATAAGGATTTAATATTTATATTGAATGTTGTAGACTAGATATGATTTATAAGGCTTTAAGCATTACGGGATGGTAAAGAGAAAAGAAAATAAAATTAATATATTTGAGGTTCCTTTTGCAGTTGGAGCAATTAATGAAAATATTACTATCTCTATAAATAGTCATTTTCCCCAATCCAAAGAAGGATTACTTAAGAAAGCATTTATGTTTCACTCAAAAGGTAACATTGCCGAAGCATCAAGATATTATCAAGTATTTATTGATAATGGTTATGAGGATGAAAGAGTTTTTACTAATTATGCAACCATATTAAACAACCAATCTCAATTTGAGAATGCAGAAGTTTTTACACGTAAAGCTATTAAACTTAGACCTGACTTGCCTGAAGCGCATTCCAATCTAGGAAATATATTGAGAAAGCTTGGTAAGCTGAAAGAGGCAAAAATTTCTGTGCTTAAGTCATTAGAAATAAAACCCAATTACGCCCAAGCTCATAATAATCTTGGAACTATACTTAAAGAACTAAATAAATTTTCTGAAGCAGAAATATCTTTTCGTAAAGCAATAGAAATTAAATCTGATTTTGCTGAGGCTTATAATAATTTAGGAAATATCTTGAAGGACCTTTCTAAATTGCAAGAAGCAGAGATATCATTTCGTAAAGCAATTGAAATTGAACCAAATATTCATGAGCCTTATAATAATCTAGGATCTACTTTAAAAGATCTTGGTAAATTTAAAGAGGCTGAATTGTCAATATGCAAAGCTATTAAAATAAAACCAGACTTTGCATCTGCATATTTAAATCTTTCACATTTAAAATTGCTACAAGGTGACTATAAAGAAGGTTTAGAATATTATGAATATAGAAGTGAATTAACACCAGTACATGCTACCCCAAAAATCAAGAAAGCAGATATTAATAAATTAAGAAAGGAAGATAAAGTATTAATTATAACTGAACAAGGTTTAGGAGATACACTTCAATATATGAGATATATTCCTGTATTGAGGAGTAGTGGTTTTGATGTATCATTATGCGCTCAAAAGAAACTCCATTCTCTAATCAAAGCTTCTCATATTCATTCCAATCCATTAACACCAGAACAGGCTAATAATTTATTAGATGGTAATTGGATAAGACTTATCTCATTAGCTAAGTATTTGAAAGTTAATCCAATTAACCCTATTGTTTCTCAACCTTATATTTTTACATCTAAGGAACTTATCAGTAAATGGAAAAATATACTTTCTAATGAAGGAAAACCTATTGTTGCTATTAATTGGCAGGGAAATAAAAATATTGAAAATAATTATTCTGGGAGATCATTGGCTCTTGAGAATTTCTCAAAAATTGCTGAGCTTAATGAAATAAAACTGCTATCACTCCAAAAAGGTTTTGGATCAGAGCAATTAGATGATTGCTCTTTCAAGCATAAGTTTGTTGAATGCCAATCTCAAATCGATTCTATTTGGTGTTTTCTTGAAAATGCTGCCATTATTGAAAACTGTGATCTAATTATTACTAATGACACTTCAATTGCACATCTGGCTGGTGGTATGGGAAAAAAAGTTTGGTTGCTTTTAAAAGACATACCTTTTTGGACTTGGGGAATCAGAGGGAAAACTACATTTTGGTATCCATCTATGAGATTATTTCGTCAAGAGAAGAGTAACAACTGGAATGAATTAATGATAAGAGTTTCTAATTATTTAGCAGCCAAATTAAAAACAAATAGTTTGTGATTTACTCTTAATAGATAACTAGGATTGGTATTAGATTTGTATGTTTTTCTGATTTCGATATGTCAATCTCATAATTATCATTTCTGATGAATTTCGTAGAATTTATAGTATTAGTACTATGGATTAAATATATTTACCTTGAGAATATTTAACTTTATAAAGATGTTTTTTATGATTTCAAGATTTGATGGCTTATACAAATTATTGGGGATTGTATTATATCAAAAAATAATTTTGAAATATGAGCTTGTTTATTTTTGATCAAGATTAATTCAAGAATAGATTTGATTGAATATTTCTAATGAGTAATATTTAAAAAACCTTTATTAAAATATGATTATTTGAATAGCTGAAAATAACTTCTTTAATTATTGCTTAGGTCAATTAGAAAATTTTACTCAAACGAGATATTAAATCCTTTTTCTTTCTGAGTAGTATGAAAATAAAAATTTATCTATTGGATTATTTGTTTTGGATTGATACTATAATTATGATTAAAACTCTAATCCCTAAATCTTGAGGCTCAAGTTCAATCATTTGATGTATGAAGAATTAAAAAATGATATCTCAGCTCCTCAAGTTTTTGGATCTATTATGAATTTGCGAAATAAAGAGGGGAAACCAAAAGCAAAAATATTTCAAGTACCTTTTTCTTTAGAGGGAAATGAAAAAGAAATTATTATAAGGACCTTTAATTCCTTGTCTTGCAAAGCTGAGGTTGAAATATTTTCTCAGGCCATAAACTTACACCGAGAAGGTAATATTTTTGAAGCATCAAGATATTATAAGTATTTGCTAGATAAAGGTTTCTCTGATCCGAGAGTATTGTTTAACTTGGGAGTAATTTTGAGTGGAGAAGGAAAATTAAATGAAGCTGAAATATTAATAAGGAATGCTATTGAAATTAAGCACGATTATGAGGAGGCACATAATAATTTAGGAATTATACTTAGAGATCTTGGTCGCCTTAATGAGGCCGAGATTTCATTTAGGATGGCCATTAAAATCAAGAAGGATTATGCAGAGGCATATAATAATTTGGGAATCATTTTTAGAGATAAGGGAGAGTTAGACAAAGCAGAAAAATTAACTAAAAAAGCTATCAGTATTAATCACAATTTTGCTGAAGCATATTGTAATCTAGCGGTAATTAAAAGACTCTATAATAAGCTTCAGGAGGCAGAAGAATTAATTCGTAAATCTATTCAAATAAAACCTGACTATCCACAGTCACATAATAATTTAGGAAATATATTAAGAGATTTAGGAGAGTTAAACTTAGCAGCGAAATCAACTCGTAAAGCAATATCACTTAACGAAAACTTTACAGATGCTTATCTTAATCTTGGAATTATTTTAAGAGATCTTGGTGAATTAAATGAAGCAAAAAAAATAATACGTAAGGCAATTGAGATTAACCCTAATTATTCTATAGCATATTTAAATCTATCAATAATCGAACTTCTTTTAGGTAATTATAAATCAGGCCTAGAGCATTATGAATTTAGAGATAAAATAGTACCAGTTTACGCTAATCCGATAACATCACGATTATCTGATTTAACATTACCTTTGAAGGGTAAACTTTTAGTTGTTAGTGAACAAGGTTTAGGCGATACACTTCAATATATGAGATACATACCATATTTAAGAGAAAATGGTATTGATGTCTTATTTTGTCCTCAGAAAAAATTACATTCATTGATTAAAGCCTCAGGAATTGATCCAAATCCAATAACTCCTGATGAAGTAAGTAAAATTTCAGATGTTAAATGGGTTAGATTATTATCATTACCTAAACTTCTTAATATTAATCCACAAAACCCTATTATATACGAACCATATATATATGCTAAACCTGAGCAAATAAACAAGTGGAAAGGTTTACTCTCTCATCTAAAAAAACCAATAATAGGTATTAATTGGCAGGGTAATCCAACAATGGAAAAGACTTATCAGGGACGATCAATTCCTTTAGAGGACTTTTCATTAATTTTTGAAAATAATAATTTTAATATTCTTTCACTGCAAAAAGGTTTTGGTTCAGATCAACTAGATAATTGCTCATTTAAAAATAAGTTTGTTGAATGCCAATCTCAAATTGATTCAACATGGGATTTCCTTGAAAGTGCGGCTATTGTTCATAATTGTGACTTGATTATTACTAATGATACTTCTATTGCTCACTTGGCTGGTGGAATGGGTAAAAATGTATGGTTGCTCCTAAAAGATATCCCTTTTTGGACATGGGGGATTAAAGGGGATAGTACTTTTTGGTATCCAAGCATGAGATTATTTCGTCAGAAAAACAGAAATGATTGGAAGGAAGTCATGACTAGAGTTTCCTTAGCTTTGGCAGCCGAATTTAAGAAATTTTCATAAATTCCCTATTTAAAGTCTACAAGTTTGAATATAGTACTATTTTTCTAAGTTAATTTATAAATTATTTTTGATTTTAAGTCTTATATTGTTTCCTTAGAATAGTTGTAATTTTCAAGTCGGCCTTTCCATTATTAGCTTGATATGATTTTTCTTTATAATTTTTTATTCTTGGAGTTTCTTTAATGCTCTTATTGCTTCTTTTATATGAGCTGGACCATTCAAAAGGTCTTCAAATATATGTATTATGATCCCTTTAGAGTTAATTATATATGTTACTCTTCCTTCAATAAATCCAAGAGTTTTTTTAACTCCGAATTTCTTTCTAAGGACATTATCAATATCGCAAAGTAATGGGTATTGTAGTTTGTTTTTATTTGCGAACTCCAGATGACTTTGACTATCACCATTGCTTATCCCCCATACCTCAGCTCCTAAAATTTTAAACAGATCATATTTGTCTCTAAACCCACAAGCTTCAATAGTGCATCCTGGTGTGTCGTCTTTTGGGTAGAAAAACAATACTAATGGCTTGTTAAAATTTTCTGATGTTCTGATATTGCCATTTTGATCTTCTAAAGAAAATGTAGGAATTATGTCACCGATTTTTAGCTTCATTTTTTTTCAAAGTTCCATTATACTTATTCCTAAACGTTCCGAGAGATTTCCAATGGTGTGATGGCATCACCTCTATAGAATCACTCAAATTACCCATTAATTATCTAAGTTTAGATAGAAACTCATTAGAATTTTTCCTATATTTGAACCAGTTCTTTCTTCATTAGAATAGAAATCTCTTAGGCATTTTGGACACTTTTTCTTCTACCTTGCTTTCACTTTTTGTTTGGGGACTTAAATCTTGTTATTTGCTTTTGGAATCCATGCTTTGATTTCCTTCTAGAAACTCTCTTCCTCCATATTTTGAATGCAGATGACTTTAAATTTGAACGCATTATTCGGATAACTTCTTTCTCTTTAAGGTCAAATTGAAACTCTATTGCTTCAAAAGGTCTTCTATCCTCCAAAGATATTTCAATTATGATTTAGCTCAACTGTGTGTAGAAATTTATTTATAGTTTTTTAAAACTACTATTAATTTTAGTGGAATTTTTAACCAGCTTATGCTCGTCTATCACTATAACTTACTAGATCTGAAAAGCTTAAGGACTATTGATTTGTTTTGGATGTATAAAATGATTAATTTTATTCTCACACTCTGTATAGATTTTTGTTAGGACATTTCATGTTGATGGGAATTGAAGTCGAAGTTCGTTTCTCTATCAACATTGGAAGAGTGCTTGCGCTCTTCCATAAATAAAATTTCCGTAGTTAAGTTAAACTTATATTTTTTCTTGGATAATGCTAATGAACTTATCTTTAATAGTGGGGATTATGTTTAGCCTGAAAATATGATTGTTAAGTTGAAATTATGTTTAGGTATAAAATGATATTTCATTATTAATCATAGGCTATTTGTTTGAGTTTTTGATAGTTAAAAAGTCTGCAAACTTGTAGTCTAGAAAATATATATTTCTCCCCCTTATCTGATATGCAGACCTATGGAAACCCAGATGTCACCTATGGTTGGT
>CETG01191556.1_pt1 | contig 10177 bp, 10 predicted proteins | sample 361471 | NCBI WGS metagenome assembly CETG01 (sample SAMEA2622696, study PRJEB7988) | marine metagenome | isolation source: saline water (ENVO:00002010), including | reverse complement strand
GGTACTCGTATCTTAGGGTGTGGGAGTTCAAGTCTCCCCGACCGCATAAACCTTTCAGCTTATTTTATGAAAATTTTCAGATATTTATTATAATTGGTTAATTATAAAAATTGATTTTGCAAATCATTTTAGGAACTTTTAATCTTGCATTAGGTATTATATTTTTAATAATTCCAATTGTTTTTATAGAACTTGGGAGGCAAAAAGATTTAATAAAAGCCTTTTTTCTTTTAATCTTTGGAATAGCTTTATTAATATCTGCAAATAGCCTAAGCCGTGAAAATTTGTTTATCTTAGTCATCAATTGTTTACTTATATCGTTGTTAGTATTTGAAGTATTTCAAAATAGATGGAATCAGCTTTCTGAAAAGGAAAAAAAACAATTGTTAACATTTGCATATTTGAAAAGTAAATTAATAATTTTTTTTGATGCATTAAAACTTACATTTCAGAAGATTTTTTCAAATTTTTTAAAATTTAAAATATCAGAAAAAAAGCTAACTTCAAAAAAGTGGGTACGCTCCGAAAATAATAGTGAAAACAAAATGATTGAGAAATTACAATTGAATCCATCATCAATAAATGTTGGCAGTACAAATAATCCCAAAAAAGATATAATAAAAGATGAAAAAATTTAAGTAAAAATTTTTATAATTACAAAGATTTTCCCCTTTTTACATTAGATATGAATCCTCAAAAAAAAGAAGAAAATAAAAATAGTTTTTCGTATAAGGATACTTTGAATTTACTTAAAACAGATTTCTCAATGAGAGCTAACTCAGTTAATAGAGAACCAGAAATACAAAAGTTTTGGAAAGATAATAATATTGATATGAAATTAGGGCAATATAATAAAGGCGAAAAATTTACTTTGCATGATGGACCTCCCTATGCAAATGGCTCACTTCATATGGGGCACGCTTTAAATAAAATACTAAAAGACATCATTAATAAATACAAAACTTTAAAAGGTCATAAAGTTCACTTCGTACCAGGTTGGGACTGTCATGGATTACCTATAGAATTAAAAGTCCTCCAGAATCTAAAAATTGCAGAAAGAAAAAATCTAGACGTTCTTGGATTACGAAAAAAAGCAACTGAATATGCTAATACTCAGATAAACAATCAAAAAAAGGGATTTAAGCGATGGGGCATTTGGGGTGATTGGGATAATCCATATTTGACTTTGAAAAAGAATTATGAATCTGCTCAAATAGGGGTTTTTTGGGAAATGTTTCTTAATGGTTATATTTATAGAGGACTTAAACCAGTTCATTGGAGCCCAAGCTCTAGAACAGCTCTTGCTGAGGCAGAATTAGAATATCCTGATCAACATTTTTCAAAAAGTGTATATGTTTCTTTTCAAGTAACTAATTTTGATTATCTTTTTTCAAAAGTTTCAGAAAATATTTTGGAAAAAATAAGTGATCTGGATATAAAAAAATTATTCATCACAATTTGGACCACAACTCCCTGGACATTGCCTGCTAACGAGGCTGTTGCAGTTAATCCACGAATTTTTTATGTTTTAGCAATTGATAAAAATAAAGAAATCTTCGTCTTTGCAAAAGATCTTTTAGAGAAAATATCTATAAAGTTTGCTAGAGAATTTAAAGTTTTATGTGAATTAAGTGGTTCAGATCTAGAGGGTCTTAAATATAAGCATCCAATTAAAAATAAAATTTGTAGTCTTGTTTTAGGTGGAGAATATATAACAACTGAATCAGGTACAGGGATTGTTCATACTGCTCCAGGTCATGGAATGGATGATTTCATTGTAGGTCAAAAATATAATTTACCAATAACTTGTGTAGTAGATGAAAAGGGAAATTTGAATGAGAAATCTTTATTTTTTGAGGGGTTAAATGTTCTGAAAAATGCAAATGATGTAATTATAGAATTTTTAATTCAAAATAATTCTTTATTATTGATAGAGGATTATCAACATCGTTATCCATATGATTGGAGGACAAAGAAACCAACAATCTTTAGAGCTACCGAACAATGGTTTGCTTCCGTAGAAGGATTTAGATCATCAGCTTTAAAAGCTATAGATGAAGTTGAATGGATGCCTGAAAGTGGTAAAAAAAGGATACATTCAATGGTAGTTGGAAGAGGCGATTGGTGCATTTCTCGTCAAAGATCATGGGGAGTTCCTATCCCAGTTTTTTATAATAAAAATAATCAAAAAATATTAATAGATGCAGATACTATTAATCACATACAAACTTTATTTAAAGAATTTGGTGCTGATATTTGGTGGGAATGGAATGAAGATAAACTATTGCCAAAAAAATATTTGAATGATGCTAATAATTGGAAAAAAGGATTAGACACTATGGATGTGTGGTTTGACTCTGGATCTAGTTGGGCCGCAGTTTGCAAGCAGAGAGAAGAGCTTAAATACCCAGCCGATCTGTATTTAGAAGGTTCAGATCAGCATAGAGGTTGGTTCCAATCATCTCTATTAACATCTGTAGCTGTAAATAATAAAGCACCATATAAAAAAGTTTTGACTCATGGATTTGCTCTTGATGAGAAAGGCAGAAAAATGAGTAAATCTTTGGGTAATATTGTTGATCCAAATTTGATTATTAATGGTGGCCCTAATCAAAAAATAAATCCTGCTTATGGCGCTGATGTTTTAAGGCTATGGGTTAGTTCTGTCGATTATTCTGTTGATGTACCTATAGGTTCAAATATTTTAAAACAACTTTCTGACGTTTACAGAAAAATTAGAAATACTTCGAGATATTTATTAGGCAATATTCATGATTATGATCCTAGGATTGATGATATTGAATATAGTAAGTTGCCATTATTAGATCAATGGATGCTTCATAAATTAGTTGATACTTTTGAGCAGATTTCTATAGCCTATGAAAATTATGAATTTTCTAAGTTTTTTCAAATCATTCAAAACTTTTGTGTTTCTGATTTATCTAATTTTTATTTGGACATAGCAAAAGATAGATTATATATAAGTGCTCCTTCCGATTTTAGAAGAAGATCATGTCAGTATATAATTTCGAAAGTTATAGAAAATCTAGCAGTTCTTATTTCACCTGTATTAAGTCATATGGCAGAAGATATTTGGCAGAATATACCTTATGATCAAAAAGAAAAATCTGTTTTTCAAAGAGGTTGGCCTAGATTACCAGAACAGTGGCTTAATCCTGAATTGGATAAACAAATGGTAATTCTTAGGAAGTTAAGGGTAGAGATTAATAAATCTATCGAAGAATGTAGAAATAAGAAGAAAATTGGCGCTGCTCTTGAAGCTCAAGTAATAGTTCTTTCAAAAAGTCAAGAATTGAATAATTCCTTTGAATTTTTAGATCAATTTGGAAATAAAGAAGTAGATTTATATAAGGATTGGTTAATAGTCTCTGAATTTCAATTAGTTAAGAATTTATTAGAGAATTCATTACATACTGATAATAATGAATTTGGGCAAATACAAATCATCAAAGCTGAAGGTTTTAAATGCGATAGATGTTGGCATTATCAAAAGGAAGTATTAAATTCTGAAAAAAGTACTAAACTTTGCAAAAGATGTTCGAATATTTTAAAGGGCATATAAATTTATAGCCAGAATTGGTATTTAAGTATTTACTGGTAGATTTTTTTCTCTTTTAAATATTGGTTTTTATTATCTGATAATGGAGCTTTAAATATTTGCAAAGAAGTCAATAAAAAATTTAAATTTAAAACTTTCTTTTCAGAGTTAAACTCAATGAGGTGAATAGTAGAAATACTAAAACCCTTATAAATAATGATCTCTAAAAAATCTTTTTTTAATTTTAAATAATATAAACTTTTATTTTTTAAATACGACTTGGAAATTGAATACTTAGTTTTTCAATCTTTTTTACACAATTAATTGCCATATGGATTGGAAAAACCAGAATTTCTTCCTGTTTTAGGTAATTGAATAATTAGCCATTGAACTAATCCTAGAACATATATAAATAAAGAAAATAAACCTAAGAATTTCGCTACTGGTTCTGAGAAATTTGCCCCAAATAAAAAGTTAAAAATATATTTTATAAATTTATATAAATTTTCCGATGGTGAAAGCCATTCTTTGCATGCTGAAGAATTTATATAATTAATGCAAGAAGAATGATTTAATGTTTGGACTAAAAAATTTATTGATATTAATGTTAAACCCCATCTCCATATTTTTGTTGTAATTGATATCGGATTCCACAGTTTATATTCATTAAGTTCTAAATTTATATCAGTCCAGAACCATATACTGGTTGTCATCAATAAATTTGATAGATTAAAAACTAATAAAGAATTATTTTGTTTCCCAATAAAGAGTATTAAGCTTATAAAAAATAAGATAGATATCTTCCAATAATTTGATAATAATTTTATTATCGCTTTATTCTTTGTCTTTATCGACCAAAATATTAAAGTTAAAGGAAGACCTACGATAAAAACTATAGAAAGTTTAAATGATAACCAGATTGAAAGTTGAGTAATAAAGTTCAAAACTTTTTGATTAATTGATATATATTGATACTAAACCTTTATTTATAATTCTCTACTATTTTTTAAATAAAGTGATTTATATTTTTTGATAATAAAAAATATAAATAAAAATTCTAAAAAATAGTTTTTGCAAAGAAATATTTTTTATATTAATCAAATGTGGCTAATATTGATTAGTTAATATTAAAGATATTAAAACTCTAAATGAGGCAGCACGTAAATCCTTTAAGTAATTATTATGATCAAATAATCCCTATTCCTTTATTAAATCAAGTTTTTAAAAAACCAGATTTACCTCTGCACTTGGATTTAGGGGCAGGGTCTGGTGACTTCTTGTTTAAATTGGCATTTCAAAATCAGGGTTGGAATTACATGGGAATTGAAATAAGAGAGAAATTAGTTATAAAGGCAAGATCCCGATCAACATATAAAAATCTTGATAACTTATTTTTTGCTTATGGAAATGCTAATAACTTAATTAATGATCTAATAGATAATCTAAGTCAAATTAAATTTAAAAGTATATCAGTTAACTTTCCTGATCCCTGGTTTAAAAAGAAGCATCATAAGAGAAGAATAATACAAAAAGAATTCATTAACAATCTATCTCTTCTAATGCCTTCTGGTTCTTTGATCATAATTAAAAGCGATGTTTTTAAATTATTTGAATTCATTAACTTTACTATTTTGGCTTCTAAATATTTTCAAAAGATTGATAAAGATAATTTAGATCTCTTAGATTACTTTAACCCTAATAAATTACAAACAGAAAGAGAGATTTATGCTCTTTTAAATAATCTTCCCGTTTATGAAAACATTTATGTTAGGAATTAAATCTAATTTTAAATATTATTTATTTTAATAATATTTTCTATTTGATCTTTCATTATTTTAGAAATTTGCTTTACTAATTTATTATTATTAGCTTCTACTAGGATTCTTAAAACTGGTTCTGTACCACTTGGCCTAACAAAAATTCTGCAAGTTTCATTTATACTTTCTATAGTTTGAGAAATAATTGAATTAATCTCATTTTCTATTAAATTAATTATTTTATCTTTAGAACTCTTAATAGAAATATTTGTAAGTTTCTGTGGGTATGGTGAAAAACTTGTTTCAAGCCAAGACTTCAAATTAATATTTTTATTACTGCAGTATTTTGATATTTGAATAGCAGTTAGTATTCCATCTCCAGAATAATTATTAATGCCTGATAAAATATGTCCTGATTGCTCACCTCCTAAATTACCTTTTTGCTTTAAAATTTCCTCATAAATAAATTTATCACCAACATTAGTTCTTTTTAGAATACCTCCTATATTATTCCATGAATTTTCAAATCCTAAATTTGCCATATCTGTAGTTATTAGAAGATTTTTATTTAATTTTTTTTCAATCATTAATTCTCTTCCCCATAGGAATAAAATATGATCTCCATCAAGAATATTACCTGACGAATCCATACCTATAACTCTATCTGCATCGCCATCAAAGCTAAATCCCATATCCGAATTATTTTCTAATATGGCTTTTCTTAATGGCGTTAAGCAAGTTGAACCACAATTTAAATTTATTTTGAAACCGTCTGGCTCACTATTTATTACTTTTACTTGTGCTCCTAAAGTTTTAAATACTTTTTCAGCACAAGATGTAGCCGAGCCATGGCATGTATCAAGAATGATTTTTAGACCTTTTAAATTTTCTTGTTCTAAGGAATTTATTAAACTATTTATATAAATTCCTAGCAAATCAGACTTTGTTGCATAGTTGCCATCAATTCCTTTATTTATATCAATATCGAAAATTGAATTGAAATATTTTTCTATCTCCAGCTCTTTGGCTCTGTGAAGTTTTTTCCCATTCGAATCAAAAATTTTTATACCATTATATTCAGGTGGGTTATGACTCGCTGAAATCATTACACCACTACTAAAGTTGAACTTTCTAATTAGAAATGGTATAGCAGGTGTTGGGCAAATCCCTAAATCAACAACCTCTTTTTTAGTTGAATTAAGACCTCGCGTTAAAGCTTCCATTAAGATCGATCCACTTTTTCTTGTATCTCTTCCAATTAATATTGGTCCTTCTTTTAATGTTAATTTCCCTAAAGAATATCCAATCTTATAAGCTAAAGAATAAGTTAGATCTTTATTATATTTACCTCTAATTCCATCAGTTCCGAATATAGATTGCATATTTTCAATTAATTTTATAAGTTGTAAAACTTATTTTGCCTAAGTTAATAATATCAGCTGTATTTCATATTTCCTAAATTCATTCTTTATTTTTTAAAATAAATAAAATGATTATGCATTGAAGGAATTAATGGAATCTGAAAGTAAAGTTTTTTTTAAAAGTAAAAATCCAATTTTTATACTGGCATTGATTATTGTTGGTTTAATTTCAGTACTATTTATTTTTAAAAATATTTTATTTGAATCGAGTTTAGCTCTTAAAAGTTATGGAAAAATATCGATGGATCCTGAAATAGCTTTTAATAATACAAAACCTACATTCTTAGAGTTTTATGCTGAATGGTGTGAAGTTTGTAAAGAGATGGCCCCCAAAATTATTGAATCTAAAAATAAATATCAAAATGATATCAATTTTGTTTTCCTTGATGTTGATAATCCTAAATGGGAAAAATATATTAAACAATTTAATGTTAATGGAATACCCCAAATGGTTTTTTTAGATAATAATTTTAAAACGAGGGCTTCTCTTATAGGCTTCAAAGATGAAATTTTAATTAATAATGCCCTAGATAAATTGTTAGATAGCAAACAAGAACTAGATATAATTCCAGTCTCTAAATTTTCTAAAATTCAAAATCATCCTAAAGATACTATAAAACCTAGAAGTCATTCATAATTTATTTACTACCAATCTAGTGCTTTTGATACGATTGGAAAGTTATTTTTAAAAATCAACTTGCAATTAAGCGCGATAGTTTTATGTTCTTCTTGAGTCCCATGGCCTGATCTCAGTATTATATAATGTATCCATGACCTACAAGAGCCTGTCATATAAATTCTTGTTGGAGTAGCTAGTGGTAATATAAATCTCGCACATTCTTTAGCGATTCCTTTAGATAGCATCTCTTCATATAAATTTGATGCCTTTTTAAAGTGATCTGCAATTTTTTCTGAAAATATTTTTTTCATATCTTCAGATAAATCTGAAATAGAATTTTGTCTGTTTTTAGTATCTTGTCTTCTTAGTTCAGGTAAAGGGATATCTCCTAATTGACTGCTATCAGCATATCTTTGTGAAAACTCCTGGAAAGTAAAAGATCTATGTCTTAAAATTTGAGCTGCTATTCCTCTATTGGTCTCTATTTGAAGTGTCATGAATGATTGTTCGAAAACACTCCAATGTTCATTCTTAATACAGTAACTAAGTAGTTTTGAAAAATCATCATTATTTTGATTTTTAGGATTACTTACTCTGGCAATATATGCCATCATCTTTTCAGCATCTGGTGTAACAGATATTAGTTCAACTTTATTCATCTTATATCTTTGCTAATGTTACCTTCTCTGGCTGGTCCTGATATTTACCTTTTCTATCACTGTAAGTAGTAGAACAAGGATCTCCTTCAAAAAATAACAATTGGCATATACCTTCATTGGCATATATTCTGCAATCAGCTCCAGAACTATTGCTAAATTCTAAAGTAAGATGTCCTTCCCACCCTGCTTCTGCAGGAGTAGTATTAACTATTATGCCTAGTCGAGCATATGTGCTTTTACCAAGACATATAACAGTAATATTAGGAGGAACTTTCATCCTCTCATGAGCCACACCTAATCCATAAGAGTGTGCTGGCAATATAAAGAAATGACCATCTTCATCTTTTTGTAATGGAGTGGTCTCTAAGTTCCTTGGGTTAAATTTTTTTGGATTCATTACTGTTCCAGGAACATGCCGGAATATCAAAAACTCATTCTGAGAAAGTCTTAAATCATATCCATAAGATGAACATCCATAACTAAGAACAGCAGCAGTTTTATCTTTTGGATCTAAATGCCTAACTAAGTTAGGCTGAAAAGGTTTTAACATTCCTTCTTTTGCCTTTTCATTAATCCAAATGTCATTTTTTAACATAATTTTTAAGAACGAAGTTCTGTAACTTGGTCAGCTATAAGAATTAATTTCTTAGGGATTGTTGTGCCTGTTAGGATTACATCCCCTGAGATAAATCTGTTTTCAAGTGTCGAAATCAAATCTTCACAATCAATGATTCCTAACTCTACAGCCTTGAAAATCTCATCTAAGATAATTTGATCTTGTTCTCCTGATAATAGTTGTTTTTTGCAGAATTCCCATAATTCAATTGTTGAATCTCTTACAGAATTTGATAATACTTCATTATTTTGAATGTCTTCAGGTTGATGTTGATCATAAGAATTTGATGATCTTAACCATAGAAGATTACCGCATAGATTAACTGGGTTTGAAATTCCTTGATTAACTCCTCCTCTCATAAGTTGAGCTAAAAGTACTTTTCTTCCAAGAGCAGCATTCCTGAATGAATCCCTTATAATAGTTGAAAAACTTCCACGATAAGGAGATTGATAAATATGTATTTGCCCATTTTGTTTTATTAACTGAATGTTATTACTTGACTTCGCGTTTTTTTCTAGATTTACTCCTTTATATTCTTTATTATTTATAGAATAATTTTGAGCTGAACTTAATACCATCTTTATGTCTCTAGTATTTATATCTATATAAAGTATAGATTGGAATTTCTAACACTGCATATAGTGTAATTTTACTTAAAAGTGTGAATTTTATAAATTAAAGTATAAAATGGTTACAGTTGATACAAGCAATTTCTATTCCAGTCTTTAGGTTTTTTTTAAGTAAATAATAATTATGGTTCCGTCTCAAAGTAGTTTTAATCGTATAACTCAAAACTCAAGTGGACAAAATTCAATTAATACATTTGGTGAGCGTTTTCCTATTAATAGAACTTTAATGGAAGTTTTTAAAAGCCTTGATGGTTCAACCACTGAAATGGTGGAGAGATCTAAAACTATATTTTTCCCTGGAGATCCTGCTGAAAAGGTTTATCTTATTCGTAGAGGAGCGGTTAGATTATCAAGAGTATATGAATCAGGCGAAGAGATAACAGTAGCTTTATTAAGAGAGAATAGTCTTTTTGGAGTATTATCTTTACTGACAGGACATAGATCTGATCGCTTTTATCATTCTATTGCCTTTACAAGGGTTGAAATGGTTACAGCTCCAGCGACTTCTGTCTTGAGAGCCATTGAAGGAGATGCATCAGTAGGGCTTCTACTATTACAAGGACTCTCAAGCAGAATTCTTCAAACTGAAACAATGATAGAGACACTAACTCATCGAGATATGTCATCTAGATTAGTAAGTTTTTTAATGGTGTTGTGCAGAGATTTTGGAGTCGCAGAGGAAAAAGGTATTACAATTGATTTGAAATTATCTCATCAATCTATAGCAGAGGCAATTGGATCAACAAGAGTTACTATTACAAGGCTTTTAGGTGATTTAAAAGATTCTGGTTTGCTTAATGTCGACAGAAAAAAGATTACAGTTTTTGATCCAATTGCTTTAGCAAAGAAATTTAATTGATCCATCATTATAAATTTCTTATGATGGTAAATAAATCTCTTTGAAATTGTGTCTGGCT
>CETG01008889.1_pt1 | contig 10181 bp, 3 predicted proteins | sample 361471 | NCBI WGS metagenome assembly CETG01 (sample SAMEA2622696, study PRJEB7988) | marine metagenome | isolation source: saline water (ENVO:00002010), including | reverse complement strand
ACCACAGCCCCGTAGTGCCATGTCACTACTGGGGCCGGGTTCACTTAAGGTGTGTTTTCTCACCGGTCGCCCTGCCCTACTTGGCCAAGCGATAAAATGCCGCAGCCTGATCGGTCGCCTCACTGTGGGAATCCTTGCCCGCAGTGCCTTCGACGTCTTCCCATGGGCCGGTCACGGCGGCAGCGCGTTGCAGCCTCAAGCCGTCCGCGCTTGGCCAAGCGATGGTCAACACGCCACCCTCAACCGCAATGGAAGTGATGGCCGGTGCCTCGTCGCCACCGGTGATGGCGTCCTCGGTGCCGACGATGATGTTGTCGATCGCCCACCACCAATTGTTGTGACCCTGGTGATCCCACATGATGACCGCCTTGCCGGCACCTTCCGGGTTTTCGAGTGCCAACACCACGGTGTCGTCGTAGCCGGTCGGCGTATCCGGGGTCAGCTCAAGCAGTACAACCGGCTCGGCATCGTCGTAGCTCACGAGCACCTTTCCCTGCTGTGGCTCCTTGCGCCAGCTCGAGTCGTACGACAAGAAGAGTGAACCTGGGGCCGCTCCGGAAATGTCAATTGCAGGCGTGGAGAGTGCCGCGTCAAACTTGGCATCAGCCTTGTCATCGTATTCATCCGAGTCAGCCACGGCGATGACGCCGCTTCCCTTGGTGAACATAGCACGATCCTGACCAGCGGTGGCATTCCACGAAACCGGGTCAAGGAAAGTCCAGCCGTCAAACTCGACCACGTCGTCGCCGCCCTCAGTCGGGCCGTGGGTATCGCCCAGCGCCATCACCCAATCTGCTGGCGGGGTGGCGGTCCAGTCCGTGCCGTCGCCGCCTGACTCGCTATCCGAGACGAACGGGCCAAGCGCAAGCCCGTCGAAATCCTCGACGAAGTAAATGCCCTCCGGCAGCGGCTCCTCGGCCGCCACGCTGAACGCGGTCTTGGCTAACTGAGTGTAGCCGTCGTTCTCGAAGAAGATTGCCACGTATTCACCGGCCTCAAGTCCCTCGGCGAACACCACCGAGCCATCGGTCTTGGCTTCGCCGGCAGTATTGGTGCCGCTCACATAGGCCCATTTCAGGCTGCCCACATCGCCCGGAGTCATGTCAGGGCGATACAGACCGACCCAGTCCTTGGCATTGCCGGGTCCGTTGCTGAAGTTGACTGTGATGGCGTCTCCCACGGAGTAGCGTGCCTTGCTGGTGGTGATGCCCGGGGGATCAACAACGGCAAACTTGGTGTTGGCCATCTGGGTGTAGCCGTCGTTGATGAAAAATCGGGCGACGTATTCGCCGGCAGGCAATCCATCCGCAAAGGTTATCGAGCCTTCGGTCAGGCCTTCGCCGGCAGTCTGGGTACCACTCACATAGGACCAGACAATGCTGCCGACATCACCTGGCACCATGTCCGGCCCGTAGATGCCGACCCAGTCCTTCGGGTTGCCTTCACCGTTCTTGAACGCAACGGTGATCGGTTCGCCGCTCAGGTACACGGCCTTGTCGGCGGCAACAGCCGGGTCGTTCGGGCCCGGGCCCGGTGGCTTGGACTTCACGGCAATATTGTCGATGGCCCACCACCAGTTATTGTGACCCTGATGATCCCAGGTGATGACAACCGATTTCGCCCCCTCCGGATTGTTCAACTCCAACTCGACCGTGTCGTTGTAAGCAGTCGGCGTGTCCGGGGTGAGTTCCAGCAGCACAACCGGTGCGGCTCCATCGTAGGAGACCGAAACCGTGCCGCGTTGCGGCTCTTGACGCCAGCTTGAGTCGTAGACCAACAATAGTTGGTTGGCACCCGCATCGGCGATGTTGATGGGCGGAGTGGAAAGTGACGCGTTGAACTTGGCATCGGCCTTGTCGTCGTACTCGTCCGAGTCGGCCACGGCGATGGCGCCGCTGCCCTTTGTGAACAAGGCGCGATCCTGACCGGCGGTGGCGTTCCACGAGACCGGATCGAGGAAGGTCCAGCCGTCGAACTCGACAACATCATCACCACCCGCTGTCGGGCCGTGGTCTTCGCCCAGCGCCATGACCCAACCGGTCGGCGCTGTGGCGGTCCAGTCGGTACCGTCGCCACCGGATTCGCTGTCCGACACAAACGGGCCAAGCTCAAGGCTGTCGAAGTTTTCAACAAAGTAATGTCCGTCCGGCAGCACCGAATCAACCGGGGCTGTCGAGTAAACAACGATGTTATCGATGGCCCACCACCAGTTGTTGTGACCCTGATGATCCCAGGCGATGACCACCGACTTGGCACCGGCCGGGTTGGAGATGTTCAGGGTGACCGTGTCATTGTAAGCGGTCGGCGTGTCCGGTGTCAGCTCGAGCAACACGACCGGTTCGCCACCGTCGAAGGAGGCAAGCACCTTGCCTTGCTGCGGTTCCTTGCGCCAGCTCGAGTCATAACGCAACACGAGTGTGTTCTCCTTCACTCCCAACAGGCTGATCGCAGGGGTGGAGAGGGAGGCGTTGAACTTGGCGTCGGCCTTGTCGTCGTACTCATCCGAATCGGCCACGGCGATGGCGCCACTGCCCTTGGTAAACTCAGCACGATCCTGTCCCGCCGTGGCGTTCCACGAAACAGGGTCAAGGAAGGTCCAACCGTCGAACTCGACGACATCATCGCCACCCGCTGTCGGTCCGTGATCTTCGCCCAGAGCCATGACCCAACCGGCAGGTGTGGTGGCGGTCCAGTCGGTGCCGTCGCCACCGGATTCGCTGTCCGACACAAACGGGCCAAGCTCAAGGCTGTCAAAGTTCTCCGCGAAGAGCGGCTGCAACTCGCCGGTGACCTCGATGTTGTCGATGGCCCACCACCAGTTGTTGTGACCCTGATGATCCCAGGCGATGACCAAGCTGGAGGCCCCCTCGGGGTTGTCCATGCGAACGGTCACCGTGTCATTGTATCCGGTGGGTGTATCGGGGCCGAACACCAATAACGCCACCGGCTCGCCGCCATCGTAGGAAACGGTGACCTTGCCTTGCTGCGGTTCCTGACGCCAACTTGAGTCATACTTCAGGATGAGTGAGCCCGCCTTGATCCCAGCGATGCTGATCGACGGGGTGGCAAGTGCTGCGTTGAACTTGGCGTCAGCCTTGTCGTCGTATTCATCCGAGTCGGCCACAGCAATCGCGCCGGTGCCCTTGGTGAACGCGTCCCGGTTTTGACCGGCGGTTGCGTTCCACGAAACCGGGTCGAAGAATGTCCATCCGTCGAACTCAACGACGTCATCACCACCGGCGGTCGGGCCGTGATCGTCTGCTGGATTCATCGCCCAGCCGTCCGGCGCCGTGGCGGTCCAGTCGGTACCGTCGCCACCGGATTCGCTGTCGGAGACAAACGGCCCCAGCTCGAGGCTGTCAAAGTCCTCGGCAAAGACGAGCGTTGATCCCGGTTTCAGCAACACGGCCAACTGGGCCGGGGTGCTCGTAGCGGAACCGGCCGAGTTGCTGACGACCACGGTGTACGCCCCGGCATCAGCCTCGCTAATGTTGGACAACTCGAGCACCGGCCCCTCGGCACCGACGATCTCCTCGTCGCCCCGGAACCATTGATAGGTAATCGGAGCATCACCACTGGCTTCAACCGTGAAGGTGGCTCCGTCGCCCTCGGTGGCCTCAACACTGGTCAACTGCGTGACGATCCCTGCCGGCGCCTTGCCGACGGTGACCTTGACGTTGTCGATAGCCCACCACCAGTTATTATGGCCTTGGTGATCCCATGTGATGACCGCCTCCTTGGCCCCAGCGGGATTGCCAAGCGGCAGTGTCACGGTCTCATTGTAGGCGGTAGGTGTGTCCGGATCGAGTTTCAGCAGCACAATCGGTTCGCCACCATCGAAGGAAACAGACACAGTGCCGTGCTGCGGTTCCTTTCGCCAACTTGAGTCGTAAATCAAAATCGCGGTACCTGGCTCGACGCCCCCAAGGCTGAACGACGGGGTGGAGAGGGAGGCGTTGAACTTGGCATCGGCCTTGTCGTCGTATTCATCCGAGTCGGCCACGGCGATGGCGCCGCTGCCCTTGGTGAACTCAGCACGATCCTGTCCCGCTGTGGCATTCCACGAAACCGGGTCGAGGAAGGTCCATCCGTCAAACTCAGCCACGGCATCCCCACCGGCGGTCGGGCCGTGGTCGTCGGCGCGGGTCATAACCCAGCCGGTTGGCGCGGTGGCGGTCCAGTCGGTGCCGTCGCCACCGGATTCGCTGTCGGAGACGAACGGCTCCAACTCAAGGCTGTCGAAATTCTCGGCAAAAATCGGCGCCGGCTCGCCGGCAACAATGAGGTTGTCAATCGCCCACCACCAGTTATTGGCGGCGTCGACGTAACCGAAGGTCAACTTCATCACCTTGGCCCCGGCCGGATTGTTGATGGAGATATTCACCGTCTCGTTCCAGTGCGCCGGGTCGTCGGAATGGAAAAACTCACTGCCCTGGTCAGATTCCCAGCGCAGAATCTCCTCGGGATCGCCGTCGTCAAACGCCACTTCGATAACCGCCTTTTGACTACCGCCACAGCAGGCATCGGGTCGCCAGCTCGAGTGAAAACGCAGCACAACCGAATTCTCCATGATACCCTCGAGTGAAATATCTTCGGTGGTCAGGAAGGTGGACTGGGTGCCGGCTTCGCGCGGAGCATCGTCCCACTCGTCACCATCCGAGATGGCGGCCGTCCCTATCGCCTTCTTGAATTGTGAGCGCTGCTGGTTGCCAGCGGTTTGCACCCACCATTTCACGTTCGCAAAACTCCAGCCGGCCCACTCGGTGACACCGTCGCTCTCCGGGTACCCCTCCTCATCCTCGAAACCCTGCCAAGCCCAAGTGCCGGGCACTTCCTCGTCGTTAATCGACCAGCCCTCGGGGCCCTCCTTGGTCCAGACCTGTTCACCTGCCACACCCTCATCCACGTTGGGGCCAAGCTCGACCCCCTCAAAATCCTCGCTCCAAATGGTGATACCCAGGCTGGCCTGCACGCCCACCGCAACCTCTGTGCTCATAATCTCGCCACCTTCGTTGGTAATCTTGACGCGGTATTTGCCGGCGTCAGCCACACCCGCTTGGCCAAGCGCATACTCCGCGCTTGTGGCACCTTCAATAGCAACTCCATCCTTAAACCATTGGTAACTCAGCGGCTCTCCGCCACCGGCCACTACCGATAGGGCGAAGCCCTTGCCCTCGCTGATCTCGACGCCGCTTGGCTGCGTCACGATGGACGGGGGTACTGTGCCGGCGTTGATCACCAAGTTGTCGATGGCCCACCACCAGTCATTGCCGGCCTCGCGCATGCCGAAGGTCAACTGAATCTTTTTCGCACCCGCCGGGTTGTCCAGTGGAAGTGTCACGACCTCGTTTTGATTATGGTCATGGTAATTCTCGGATGCGGTATCCGACACCCAGGTCAGCATCTCGACCGGCTCACCCCCGTCGTAGCTGACAAGAATATAACCCTCCTGATGGTAATCCGCGTCGTGCTCCGGACGCCAACTGGAATGGAATCGGGCGAACAAAGTGCCGGCGGGAATCCCCGCGACATCGATCTCCGGCGTCATCATCGTGGTCTTGTACCATCCGTTCTCTGCACTGGGAGCGTGATTGGTGTCATCCCACTCATCCGGGTCCGCCACCGCTACGACGTTTTTTGCCAGTGTGAATTGGGAACGCGTCTGATCCCCCGCCACCTGCACCCACCAATTGTAGTCGGTAAAACTCCAGCCGGCCCATTCCGACACCCCGTCGTTGTCCGGGAAACCGTCCTCGTCATCGTCCGGCAGATAACCCTCGTGATCCTCGCTGTTGCCAGGAACACCCGAGCGATCCACCTCCCAGCCGGCTGGCCCTTCCGCTGTCCAAGCTTCGTCGCTCTGTACCGCCTGTTCGTCCACGTTTGGACCCAACTCGACGCTGTCAAAATTCTCGAAGTATACAGGCACCTCGAACTGAACCGACGCGGTCTGTTCGCCCTTGGCGCTGTCGGTGTAAGTCAGGGTAAGCTCGTACTTGGATGCGGTCTGCAACGCATCCACCCCGGTCGCCGTGACAGTGATGATGTTTTCCTCCCTCTCAACCGAGCGCTCGAGTGCCTCGCCGTTCAACGACAGCGAAACCGTGTCGTCCCCGATCGTGGAGTCGCCTGCGTTAATCGTGACGGACAGCGGCGTGTCCGCCTTGGCGTATGCGTCGCCGGGAGTCCAGCTCTCGATGAATGACGGCACCGGCGGCAGTTCCTCGGGAATACCGGCTGCGGTAGCTCCGCCCAGCGCCATCAGCTGCCCATCGTTGAGGGCCTCAAACCGAATCTGGATGCTGTTGACAAATATCTCCTCCGACTCATTGTTGTCGTCGTTGAAGAAGGTGACCATGTTTTCACCCAGCGTATCGAGTGACCAACGACCATCGAGGCTCCCGTCCGGTGCGGCCACGTCTCCCACTTTTTTCCCATCAATGTAGAGCCTGCCCCATAGCTCCTCCATGTTCACGACGATCGCAACTCGGTACCATGTTCCCGGGGTCAGCGTCCCGAATTCCAACCCGGACGTTCCAATCCCGTTTTGGGTGCCGATGTAGATTTCGGCGTCAGCTGCTCCGGCCACCCACTCGTCCGTGACGATCTCGATGAGGGGTTGCTTTTTGCCGGCCGCAGTGGCGGGGATCAAGATGTCCATGATACCGGTCCAAATGTTGATGGTATCACCACCGCCGTTGCTGTCACTTGGCAACTCAGTGACAAGGCCCTGGTCCGGGTCCAACTTTTGGATCCTCACAACGTTGGCAACCTCGTCGTTGATGGCAGGCAGGCCAAGCGCCTCAGTGGTGCCAAACTCCACGAGATCCGCCATGGTATCCTCGTCCATGTACTCGAGATCTTCGCCAGCCGTGGCGGTAAGATCGGCTTCATCAAAGTTCCAAAGCCCCACGAAATCGCTCTGGGCTCGCAAACTGGTTGAGCTAAAAACGAAGATTAGCAGGGTGACAATGGGGAGAATGAATTTTGGGTAGGTTTTCATTTCACTAGCTTAGACTTTAAGGTAATTGTCTTTTTTCAAATGCAGACAGGCCTTTCACCATAAAACAGTTATACCCGCTTACTAGATTCTTTTTCCCAGCATTTTCACCACAAAACCTTGCATTTCGAGTACTTAACGAGCCGCGCGGCAAGTGTCCAAGCACTTGGTCTCGCTCGGCCAAGCGCCAAAAAAATTTAAATATTGCCCAATTGGACAGTTTTAGGTGTCATTTTAATAGCCAGTATTAGCTAAAAGAACGGGCCTTGCGGCGAAGCCGTTAAGCGGCATTATTTCCCACCCCCGCTGAACACGGACACGGCATGACCGACTTCCACCATCGCAATGGCAACACTGGCGTCGTCAAGAGCAATACTGGCGTCGACAAGAAGATGCCAGTTGTCGGCATTAGGGTGCCATCCTGGGCATCATTCACGCGCCCCATTTTCAAGGGCATCGTCGATTTCATTCGCAACAACGAGCAGTGGCAAATTCAGACTCTGGTTGATTCCACCAACGAGATGGCGCCGGTGGTGATCGACGAAAACTGGAACGGCGACGGGCTGATCCTGTTTCGGTACTCGCCGGAGGAAGCCGAGAATTTTAAGCGGCGAAACATCCCCTTGGTCAACCTCAGTGCCGAGAGCACCGGCAAGGGTTACCCAAGCGTCATCCCGGACAACCCCGAGATCGGCAGACAGGCCGCGCAGCATTTGCTCACGCTTGGCCTTAGACATTTTTCCTACTGGGGCGATCCCTCCCGCACCTACTCACGACAAAGGGGAACCGCCTTCGAACAGGAGATTCTGAACGCCGGTTTTGAATGCATCAACGTGCAGTTCGAGCCGGATCAATTTCCGTGGGAGGGACGTTGGTTAAAAATGCACGAGCAGATCGTGGACGAACTCAACCGTCTACCCAAACCGATCGGCATCTTCGCCAAGGACGACATGCTCGGCAGCAACATCATTCGCATCTGCAACGAACTCGGCATCCTAGTGCCGGAGGAAATCGCCGTGATGGGAACGAACGCCGACGAGGTATTTTGCCAGATCTCAACCCCACCCCTCTCCAGCGTGGCCTATCCCGGGGAGCGCGTGGGTTTCGAGGCCGCCCGACTGCTCTCCAGCATGATGAACGGCAAGTCGGTCGCGGTGGATCATCTCGAGACCATCTCCATCCGCGAGATCGTGGCACGCGAGTCGACCAACACGCTCGCTGTGAACAACCCTGTGGTCACCCAAGCGGTGCAGTACATCCGCTCCGTCGCACCGATGTACCCGATCCATGTTTCCGAGGTAGCCGCCCGAAGCCAGCTGTCCCTCTCTGGGTTCAACAAACATTTTGTCCAGCAGATGGGCCACACGCCCAAGGAGGAAATCAAGCGGGTCCGCTTGGCCAAGGTGCAAGTCATGCTGAAGAATACCCGACAAAAGATCAGCCAAATCGCCCGGGATATGAAATTCGAGAGCCCCGAGGAACTCTCCCGTTTTTTCAAGCGGGAAACCGGGGTTGCCCCCAAGGATTATCGTTCCAAGTTCCAACCCACTTCCGACAGCAAAAGTTCGTCGGATGCCCTTGGCCAAGCACATGTCCGCTGACAATACAGAGGGGGACTTTAACAACACGCCCCTGCGACGCGCCTGGCAGGAGCAACACATCGATCCCGAAACGAGGGAAACCCTCGCAAGGGATGAGGCGCTTTTTATCCACCAATCCCTCTCTACACCGTGCCTGACCGAGATCGTTAGTTGCAGCGGATCCACATTCACCGATACAGCGGGGCGGGAGTATCTCGACTTCCACGGCAACAGCTTGCATCAGATCGGTTATTCGCACCCGAAAGTCATCGAGGCTATTAAGTCACAACTGGACGAATTGTCCTTCAGCCCCCGCCGCTTCACCAACAAGACGGCGGTAGAATTAGCCAAACGCCTCACGATGCTAGCACCGGGCAACCTCAACCGGGTGTTGTTTGCACCGGGGGGGACATCCGCCATCGGCATGGCCATGAAACTCGCGCGCTACGCCACCGGCAGGCACAAGACCATTTCCATGTGGGGCACCTTTCACGGCGCCTCCCTGGATGCCATCTCCATCGGGGGTGAAGGCCTGTTCCGCGACGACCTCGGCCCATTGTTGCCGGGCAGCCACCATGTCCCCTGGCCACGCGGAAGAGAAGACGCCGACGCCATCGAACGCCTCATGCATGAGGAGGGCGACATCGGTGCCGTCATCTCGGAGCCGATTCGGTGCACCACGATTGAGCGTCCGGAGGATGCATACTGGGATCGCGTCCGGGAATTGTGCAACCAACACGGCGCGCTGCTCGTCTTCGATGAAATCCCCCTCGCCTTTGGCCGGACCGGCAAACTGTTTTGCTACGAACACAGCGGCGTCACGCCGGACATCCTCGTACTCGGCAAGGGACTCGGAGGCGGTGTACTCCCAATGGCCGCGATGCTCGCAAGGGAGGAACTTAACGTGGCAGCTACACGTGCGCTTGGCCATTATACCCACGAGAAAACGCCCCTCGGCGCAGCGGCCGCGCTCGCAATGTTGGACGTGGTCGAATCCGAAAATCTGATCGAACGATCGACAGCCCTTGGCACAAAAACTAGGAAGCAACTTGATGAACTGTTCCGCGACAAACCCATCGTGACCGAGGTGCGCGGCCTTGGCCTTGCGTTGGCCGTAGAGCTTGGCCAAGCGGAGGCCGCCGAACGCGTCATGTACGACTGCCTCTCCAACGGCCTAAGCTTCAAGGTTTCAAACGGGAACGTCCTCACCCTCACGCCCCCGTTGAACATCACCGACGAGGAGATGGCCCGGGCGATAAGTATCCTCAAAAACGCGATCCAAAATATTTGATCTCGTTCCCACTTGGCTGCCTTGACCGCCGCAAAGGCACCCGACTACCCAGCGGTCACCGCAACTTGAACCAACTCTGAAAACCGAATGCACTGGGGAGATAAATCCAACTTGAGGTTTTTTTCGCGACCATCGTGGCGCTGCTGGATTTCACCGCCCTGACACGGGAAGCGGCACCCTACCAAAAACCGTTGGCGGGATCGGGCTTGCGGCCGGCCCAGTTGTGAAGGTCGGGAGGGAAGACGAAGATCGCGGCGTGGCCGTCGCCGAACAATGTGTTCAGCCCTCGAACCCCGAGTTTATGCCACTG
>CETG01191851.1_pt1 | contig 10191 bp, 9 predicted proteins | sample 361471 | NCBI WGS metagenome assembly CETG01 (sample SAMEA2622696, study PRJEB7988) | marine metagenome | isolation source: saline water (ENVO:00002010), including | reverse complement strand
TTTCCCAGGCTTAAGTGCTGTGTCTGCTATTACATTTGTTTCATACACTGTCCGATCTCCTTTTACAAAAACAGAGTCGGTTCCAGTATTCGTTGTTGTTTGATCAAATAGTTTAGCAATTACTCTTACAAAATCAGCACGAATTTCACCTATGTTTTTTACTGTACCTGTAAAAATTTGTTTATTTGGATAATAATCAATAAATGGTTCTCCCTGGAAAACTACTTTTGGTCCTGGCTTTTTTAACTCATCCATTCTTACAACCATTTCTTTTTTTAAAACAAGTGTCCCAATTTGAGTTTTTAGTGTTAATGTTGAGTCTGATTCTTCAAGAAGAGCTCCCGAAACGACTGTCCCATTTTGTAATTCTACTTGGTGCTGATAGTCGGGTATGACTATCAGGTCAAGAAGATCTCTGCTTACGTTTGGCATATTTTGTTTTTTTTCGTAACCTTTTACCACACTCTTCAAAGAATCTATCTCTTCTTTTAAAGCATCTAAATTTGATTCATATTCAAAAAAGTAATCTTCAAACTTCAAGGTTTCCTTTTTAGTCTCTTTTCTTTGTTGAGGTAATTTCTCTGGTAAGACAGCTTTGGGTTTTGCTATCTTGCTGGGTATAACGAGTGTTAGCTCTACATCTACGCTATCAACGATAAATTTTACTTTGCCACTTCCATTTTTTTTATGGATTCCATTTAAAGAATATTCACCTGGTAATATTTTCACTTTTTTAAATTTAAATTCACCGTTTTTCCCTGATTTTCCTTTTTCAACTACTTCTCCATTTAAGTCTTCTATCGTAAGTTTTGCACCTTTTAAACCAGAAACATTTTTATCAAGCACCTTCCCTAGAATATTTATTTTTATAGGATCATCCTGAGAAAAGATGGGTGCCATAAAAAATAATACAAGAATTAGTTGCAGGTATTTAATCATGTTCTCTTTTAGAAAAATGTGCTTTATATGCCATACGTCTTACCGATTCAGCATTCTTTTTTTCTTCTCCTAGTTTGTAGACCATATTTATTATATTATCATAGTAAATGTAATTATCCTTATTTGCTAACATAGGTAATAAACCATTAAGTACAGATGGATCATTGAAAGCCGCGAGATTATCGATTGCTTTTTTTCTGATATCCATTGGATAATCTTTGCTATGTGCAATTTCTATTACAGCTTTTTTTACTTCTGGGTCATCAAACTCGCCTAAAGCTGCAAGCATTGTATTTAAGAGACTATAATATTCTGTTTTTCCCATATTGTAAGTGTTTAATAATGCTAATACAAGGTTCTCTTCCTTGACTCCTTTCATGGTATTCAATGCAAATTCACGTACCTCAAGATTTGTATTTGGGTCTCCTAATAGTTCAGCAAAAGCGACCGCTACATCATCAGGATTTTTTTTACCTAATATTTCAACAGCCTTGTTTCGCACTCCAATATTTATTTTAGGGTCTTTTGCAACTTGAGTTAAAATGGGAATTACTTGGTCACTGCCTAATGCTCCCATTGTCTCCGTGAGTAATTTTTCAGTTCTTGACATATTACTTTTTGCTACTTCATAAAGATCTAAAAGAGCAAGAATTTGATCCTTTGTCCTTACACGCACGAGATTTTTGACTAAAGTTATATGAATTTCGTTTGTTTTTTCTTCCATAGTATGCATGGATCGTACTAATGCATCAGCCGCTTTTGGATTTTCTTCAAACATCCCTAGTAGTTTAATTGATTCTTTAAGTAAAGCATAGTCTAGCGCAGTTGTTGTTGCGACCATTTCAGATATTGAGTGGAGCGCTCTAGGATGTTGTGATTGAGAAAGGGTTTTTCCTGCTGCGATTCGTAATTTTATATGTAGATCTTCATCCTCATAAATTTCAATTAGTTCATCTAATGCTTGTATATTACCCTCTCTGTATGCGCTTTTTAATTCTTGGACCCTATTTAAGAAATCAGGATCATTAGGATCTCCTATAGCTTTTTTACCGAATAGGCCCTTGACCATTGAGCACCCTTGGAAAACAAATATTAAAGAAAAAGTAAATGCAATTGTTTTAAACATCACTCTCCCATAATTGAAATGATAAGTCTTTCCCATCAAATTTTGCATAACTTGGTCGATAAAACCAGTCCCCTAAAACAGCTAATTTGCCTTGATTTATGTTATACATCTCTCCCAGATGATAATGCCCTGAGATCATGAAGTCAAAGCCATTTTCAAATTGTTTTTTTGCAAAACTTTGAAGTTCAATTTTGACATCATTGTAATAATCAGCCTGATGCGTCTCTTCTTTACCACTTCTTGAAACAAACCTTGCAATTTTATAAGCAATGGTAGGGTGTATCCAACGGAACAGGTTTATGAAAAATTTTGAACGAATAATTTTTTTCAAGATCCGATATCCATGATCCCAGCTCAGGAGACCATCACCATGGGTAATGAAAAACTTTTTGCCTGCTATCATGATATCAAGATCTTCTGTGTAAATTTTATCCATAATTTTTTTATCTAAAAAATCTTGAAACCAATAATCATGATTACCAGTTTGAAAATGAAGATTAACACCTTTTGTTTTCATTTCGAGTGCTTTATTATAGAAATCACTATAAGCTTTGGGAATTACATCAGGGTATTCGAAGTAAAAATCAAAAAGATCTCCAACAAAAAAACAAGTCCCTCCAGTTTTACATATTTTATCTAGCAGACGAAATAATTTTTCACGTCGCAGTTGCTCAGCGTTATCTACATTGAGCTTTAAATGTATATCAGAAATAAAATAGACGGGTGTTTTCATTTGGGTAGAAAATTAGCTCATTATTAGTACGATAATTTAAATTATTTTTAAATATTGTATTTGATTAACAATACTGTCTTCTTTAGATGTAATTGGTTGAATATTCCTATATTTGTAAGTTTGTATTATGAAATATCTAAGGTATTATATATCAACAGGGACCCTAATAGCAGGTTTTTTATTATGCCTCACAGGTTCAAATGGTCCCACTTTATTATTTGTAGGTTTTTCTCTGTTAATTATTTTTGGTGATATTTTAATAGATGAGGAAAATTTGAAATTAGAATATTCGAATACAATATATCTTAACCTCCCCATGTACATTAATCTTCCACTGTTAATAATCTTTGTTTTTATGGCAATAAGTCTACTAAGTCAGAGTTTAAATGTATTTATATTATTTCCAATTCTTAGCGAAGTTGCTTTTAATCAAATCAAGAGTTCTTTACATCTTATTGATAAAATTTCTCTTGTAGCTATATCAAGTTTATTTATTGGTGTGATGGGTACCGTGCCAGGACATGAACTTGTGCATAGGAAAACAAATAAATTTGATATGTTTATCGGTAATTGGTTATTGTCCTTATCATGGGACTGTGCATTTGCGATTGAGCATGTGTATGGGCACCATAAAAATGTAGGCCTTAAAATTGATCCAGCTACTGCAAAACGCGGAGAAAACATTTATATGTTTATTTTAAGAGCAATTGTAAATGAGCAGAAAGACGCTTGGAAGATTGTTAAAAAACAATTGAAGAAGAGTAAAAAGGCATTATTTATTGTTAATAATAAATTAATGATTGGTTATCTAAGAAGTGCTATTATTTCTTTTTTTTCCTATTTGATTGGAGGTTTTAGCGGGTTGATGTTTTTTTTCCTTTGTGCATTTATTGCTAAGGCGCTTTTGGAAGTGATTAATTACACAGAGCATTATGGTTTAGTTAGAGCTAATGGTGAGCCAGTTCAACCCCATCATTCATGGAACTCCAACAGTACTATGAGTAGTATATATTTATATAATGTTACCAGACATTCCTCTCATCATGAGAGAGCAAGCTTGAAATATTGGGAATTAAATCCATACAAAGATGCTCCTATGATGCCTTATGGATATCTTTCAATGTTATATTTAGCTTTATTCCTTCCACCGGTTTTTCACAAGATCATGAGTAAAAAATTGGTTGATTGGGATAATAAATATGCAACAAAAAAAGAACAGGCATTGGCATCAGAGCAAAATAAAAGAAGTGGTATAAGGTATCTTCAAAATAATGTTTAATCTAAAGCGATGAGAATAATAAGAAAATTGATTGGCAAAAAGATGGTTGAAAAAGCAAAAAGTGCTGGTCATATAGCTGCTGAGTTGCCACAAAATGAGTATGAGAGGATCAATGATCTTAAGCGATTGCAGATGATTGAAAAGAATATAGAGAAAGATAAACGTTTTTCAAGTTTTCCAATTCTGGCTGCTACGATTACAGATTGTGAAAAAGCAGCAATCAATATCATTGATAATGACACCCAGTATTGCAAAATTAATTATGGAATGGATATTACTGAATCAGTAATGATGAAAGAGGTCCCTAGGGAGCTGACAGTGTGTGCACACGTTATAAACAATGGATCGAAGCCCCTAGTAATCAATGATATGACTAAAGATGAAAGAACAAAAAATATTTTCTTGGTGAATAAATCCTTGCCAAAATTTTACGCAGGTAGTCCTATAATAACTAAAAAAGGTTTTACTCTTGGTTCTTTTTGTGTTTTTAATTCGGAACCTAAAACTTTAGATCAATCAAAAATTAATGGTCTTCGAATGTTAACAGATCAATTTATTGACTTATATGAGCACACAATCCATTCGCAGGTTGATGAGATAGATACAGTTGCTCTTAATGAAAAAATAAGCGGGGAATTTTATTCCTCTGCAACTGTTCTATTTGCTGATTTTGTAGGGTTTACTAAAAAAACAGAGGAGCTACAACCTGGCGAGTTATTAGATATATTAGATTCGTTTTTTAAGGGTTTTGACAAAATAATCGAAAGGTATGATTTAAAAAAAGTAAAAACAATTGGTGACGCATATATGGCTGTTGGAGGTGTACCAGATTTAAATTCTAATCACGCTGAGCGAATAGTCTTAGCTGGAAAACAAATGATAAACTTTGTAAGTGGTATTAATCTACAACAGGAGGCTGTAGGTAATGAGCCATGGCATATTAGAATTGGTGTGCACACTGGACCAATAATTGCTGGTACAACAAGTAGTCAGTTTGACATTTGGGGAGACACAGTAAATATAGCAGCAAGACTAGAAAGTAGTAGTGATGATATGAAAATTCATTTTTCTAAGGAAACCAAGGATAGTTTACCTCAAAATATAGAAGTTTGTGGTAGCCAAAATACTGAATTAAAGGGTAAAGGCAGTTTTAAAACTTTTCATTTGGCTGGATAGATGCCTTCATTAATTAATTCTTTTTTTTCCCATTTTTCAAGCTGTTTTAAAACTTCTTTTCTAATCACATTGGATTTTCCGCTGTGCATTTTTTCATATGGACACATTAAACACTTATGCCCGCAACAACGTCCTTGTTTGATTAAAAATAATTTAGATAACATTCTAAAAGAATATGAATAATGATCTTTTTTAACAAACATAACTTTTTCAATTAAAATTAGTAAGCAAAATTTTTTTCATTGGTATATAAGTCATAGTGAATATATTAGATGTAAGCCATCTAAAATATGGGAATTAATTTCAACTCCGTCAAACCTAGAATTATTTCATCCTTTTTGTAAAAGAAATGATATTCTGAAATGGCCAGGTATTCAATCTGAGGATGTAATCACTTATTTAAACGGTATGGTTCTAAAAAGAAAATTTATTCAATGGAAGGAGAGGGTAGGATATGATTTATATATCACTACAAGCAATGGAAAATCTTCTTTTGTGAAATGGAGTATTGAAGAATTAGACGAAACATCTAAAATCACAATTACTATCTATCCTTACATATACAATCAAGGATATAAAATATTTAACTGGATACCATTTAACCTTTTTGTAAAACCGAATCTTAAAAAATATTTAATTTCTGTTCTATGTGGCCTTAAGTATTATCTTGATCATAGTAAACAAGTGAAGAAAAATCAATTTGGTCAGCATCCGTGGTTTTCATTATAGATAATACTATCAATTTTTCATTTTTTAGGGTATAAAAACTTCTTTATTTGATTTTATTGAATCTATGATCATATCAGAAATTTCTGGTCTCATATACCATGTTGGAGGTTTATTGAGTTGAGACAGCATTTCTCGTGCTTCAGTACCACTTATAGCCATAAAACTTTTTTTATTCTTTAAGTTAGTTTTAGAGGCTTGTTCAATATACTTCTGATCATTAGTTGAATAATGAACGTTGTTAAACTTAATGATTTCTATATCTAGGTTGGGAATTTTGGAAAAAATATCATGAGCATTATTTTTATTATTACCTACCCCAGTATGATCACGGCCGATAATAAAGTGACTACATCCATAGTTCTTTCTACAAATTGCAGTAAAAATAGCTTCCCTTTCTTGAGCATACCTTGAATATGTTGATAAAACACCAAAAACAACTTTATTGTCAGGATAAAAGTCTCGCATTATCTCGTAACTTTTTATTATGATATTTGAGTTGTAATCGCCTGATTTTTTTTGTCCAATAACTGGGTGGATAAATAAACCATCACACTTACTCTTATCTAGGGCAGATAATTGTATATGCTCATGAGCTCTATGAATTACATTTCTTGTATGAAAGCCTACTACTTTTGACCAATTTTTTTCATCAAATAATCGTCTAGTTTGTCGAGGAGTTAAATTGTAATGGTTATGCTCCATATTTATTTTGTTAAATAAATGTATTTTTCCTCCAATAAATATTGGTTTAAATGTATTCACCTGTCTTACTCCAGGATGGGTGATATCATTTGTATGATACAATTTTTTTTGAATTAGTTTTTTATCAAATTTATATAAATCTTCAATCTTCATAATACCGATCACACTATTAGAATTATCAGTTAATGCAACGGTTTCACCAATATTCATCTTATTAGTCTGATGCTCTTCAATATCAAGTAGAATTGGTATGGGCCAGATAATATCATTTGGCAAAATCATATTTTCTAATACAGTTTCAAGTTCTATTTTTGTCATAAAACCTTTTAATGGGCTATAGGCTCCAACTGCGATTTGGAATGCATCTAGTTTTTGATTTTCAGTAAGTTGAATTTTTTTTAGTGAACTTAATTCATTCTTTGTTAATGATGATGAATTATATCTATTAATTAATTCTCCACCATGTGGTTTGATCAAGGATGATGAAATAGTATCATCCAGCAAATAATCTTTGCTTTCTAAAAATGAAATAAATTCTTTTTCTTTGTTTATTGTTTTTTTTGTATCGATAATTGCAGTTGAATGTTTTATTATTTTATATAACATATTTATACATCCAATTGGATATTTCCCTATTGCTGTTTCAGCAGCTAGGGTTAAGCCATATGCTCCATCAACAATCGTATTAATTATGTCATGTACTTCTGCTCTGGTTGGTTTTCTATTTAATATCATTGATTCTAGGAGGTTGGTTGCTACAAACACTTTTTTATTGTGCGACTTTGCTCTATCAATTATTATTTTTTGAGTGAATGGTATTTTTTCAATTGGAATCTCTTTACTAAGGTCGCCTCTATCGATTAGTAAAAAGTCAGATTCTAGAATTATATCGTTTAGGTTATGAAGAGCATCTTTACATTCGATTTTTGAAATAATTTTCATTTTATTTTTCGAAATACGTCGTACATATTTTACTGAATTTTTATCTCGCATGAATGATGCTGCAACATGAGAAATGTTATTTTTTAAACCAAGTTTAATTGCTTCAATATCTTTTGCAGTTAATACTGGTAAGTTTATTTCTCTATTTATTTGAGGGTCGATTACAATACCTTTATTACTACCTAGAGAACCAGAGGAAATAATTTTAGCTTTTATAAAGCCATGGGTTATAGTTTTTGTATCAGTTATTAATAGAGCAAGGGTGTCAAAGTCTACGTATAAAATATCACCAACTTTTAGCTGATCAATTATTTCCGAGGGTCTGATACTTATTTTCTGTTTATTACCTATAAATTCATTTTTATGTAACTCTACAGTTTGATTTTCAGAAAAACTTATAGATTTTGAATTTAAATTTCCTGTTCTTACTTGAGAACCTTCGGTGTCAATTATAAATGGTATATTAGCTTTTTTGGATAAGTAGATAAAATAATTTAAATCTTCTATGCTTGAATGTGACATATTGATTCGAACAAAATCTACACCTCTAGCTTTAATTGTAGATATTTTTTCAAATGTATTTGTTGAAGGGCCTAATGTTACAATTAGTTGGTTCATTTTAATTTATTTCTCAATGATTAGTTGGATTATAATATTTTAAAATATAAATGTTATATATATTGTTTTAAACATAATTAGTAATCTAAAATAGTTTAGAACTCGTATTCGTAAAAAATCTAATTATAAAAAATCAGTAGTACGCCTATTGTAAATAGAAAAACATTTGAATATTTATGATACATTTTTTCATTCACTGAAGGATAAAAATATCTTTCGACTATAAAAAAAATAACAAGACCCAAGACCCAATATAATGGATATGTTTTATTTATAAATATTCTTGGGTTTATTAAAAATATTAATGTTGCCACTTGAATTAAAGCCATTGAAAAATAACTTATAGCAATGGTCACTCTTTTACTATTTTTTGATAGGTCTTTGCTTAAGATGGCGCCTGAAAGTAGAGTGCCACCAAGATTAGTGAGTCCATGTAAGACTCCCATTATAATTAAATATTGTGGCTCATGCGTAAGAAGATATTTTAATATTTTTTTAATACTATCTAAATAAAACTGCGTAGATATAATGATTAAAAATATGCCTATAAAAATATTTGCTTTGAATAAATTTAAATTAGCAATGTAGAGTGTTATGATAATTAGTGGAAGGCAGAATAGAATTAGATTTTTGTAAAACTTTTTATCTATATTTTTATAATTATCTTTTATTTGGAAAAGATTTATTAGAATAGATGTTGGTAATAATATTGCAAGGGTATTTTCAAAAGTATATCCAATAAGTAATAAAATTGGTGTTCCAAATAATAATACTCCAGTTCCAAAAATAGATTGAATTATTGAAATGAAGAATATTATAAAGATTACATCAAAATTCATTTGTCTGAAATAATAGGAATATTAATGTGTTGTTGGCCAAGTGGAAATAATTCTCTTCGCTAATTTTCCAGCGTCAGTAAGATCTGCGTCATTCCATCCTCCTAAAGTACTTGTACCTGGTTTAAATATTGACCATTCTTCTTCTTTATCATTTACAGCCCAATTAAGATGACTTATTTTATTAGCATAACACCAATTCATCCATCTATCAGCTTCTGAATCTATAACGTTATAACCAATAGAACCCCATTCTGTAACAAAAAGTGCGATCCCATTTTCAAGCGCTTCACTTGATCTGTCCCTTAACCACTGATGATGATATACTGTATAAAAATGTAGAGTGTATGCAATATTGATATATGAGGTAATAGGATCTGCAGCAGCAAGATCAACTCGTTGAGACCATTCAGGTGTTCCAACAACAATTAAATTATCAGGATCAATAGCTCTAATTGCACTAATGACATTTAATGCATAAGGCTTAATTATTTCACTCCATGAAATATCAAGTGGTTCATTATAGATTTCATAAATAATATTATCAAAATTTCCATATAAAGTTGCCATTTCTTTAAAAAATGTAATTGCTTCATCTGTGTGTTCTTCAGCATGATGCGAGTGCCAGTCTATGATTACATATAAACCCTGCTCAATTGCAGCATTTACTATAATTTTTACCCGATTTTTATTTGCGATTTTATTATCTAGATATCCTCCTTCATCTTCAACTCCCATAGCGGCACGAACAATAGTTGTATTCCAATCATCTTTTAACCACTTTACTACTTCAGGTTTATAATAACGCTCACCACCCCAATTATCATTGCTCCAAAAAAAGCTATTTCCTGCAAAAGAAATAGGCTCATTCTTTTTATTTACGATTTTATTTCCCATTACTTGCAATAATCCATTTTGTGAAACGAAAGAAGAATCGTTTATTTGATCTGAAATGTTAGATTCAGGAATATTTTTTTTGTTACAGCCTGCACAGATTAGAAAATAAATGAGTATATATATTTTTTGCATTATTTAGTTAGAAATATAAATATAATTTACGAAAGGAAAGTGGCTCGGGCCGGAATCGAACCAGCGACACAAGGATTTTCAG
>CETG01169367.1_pt1 | contig 10203 bp, 13 predicted proteins | sample 361471 | NCBI WGS metagenome assembly CETG01 (sample SAMEA2622696, study PRJEB7988) | marine metagenome | isolation source: saline water (ENVO:00002010), including | reverse complement strand
CAGGCATTTGGCGAAATATTCAATACAATTTTACCATGTTGTACGTGTTCTTGAGGTACTTGCACATTTTTATGGTAAGCATTTACCAAAATATAAGGTGTTAAATTATTGTCAGTTATCCAATCATACATCGCTTTGATAAGATAGGGCTTATTCGAAGTCATGGTCATTTATGCTACTCTTAACTGTTTTTCAGCCTCGGTTAAACTGGCTTGGAACGCATCTCGTTCAAATATACGATTCATGTAACGATGTAGCGCTTTGGCTGATGAAGGAATGGTGATGTTGTATTGAGGTAAACGCCATAGTAATGGGGCTAAAGTACAATCAAGTAACGAAAATTCTTCACTTAAAAAGAAGGGTCTATCAGCAAATACTGGATCTAATTGTACAAGGCTATTAAGCAACAATTTTTGATTGTTAACTTTGTCTTCATTTGTCTTAATTTTAAACATAAGTGTGTACCAATCATGCTCGATACGATACATCATTTTACGGGTTTCCGCGCGAGCCACTGGATAAACAGGCAATAATGGTGGATGAGGGAAACGCTCATCTAAATATTCCATGATAATACGGGCTTTGTACAAAGTTAATTCGCGGTCGATTAAAATAGGTATGCTGCCGTAAGGGCTTATGTCTAATAAGCTTTGTTCAATTTTATCTTGTTTGGTAGGAATAATTTCAACATTGACACCTTTTTCTGCCAATACAATACGAACTTGATGACTATAAACATCCTCGTCATCTGAATACAAAGACATAATCGTACGTTTTGCTACGATAGCCATAGCTACTCCTTGAAATAAATTGATTAAGCATTATTTTTAATAGAATAATGCCATAAATAATAAAATTACGTGATTGTTTGATAATATGCAATGATATTAGGACAAACCAAATTGACTAGTTTATCATAAATTACATGAACAAAGTGATTGACTTTGTGCAAAATTTGCTTTTTTAACTAAAACAATACTTTATTTAAACGTAACGCCCCACTACGTCTAAACATGTTTTTGTAATGATTTAGGCCAATAAGAACGCATCAGACCTAAAGCAAGTATCCACATCCCGGTTAGCCAACCCATAACCCAATAGCCAAGATAATGACGTTTCGTATAAAAAGGGTCGCCAACATACACTAAAAATGCCACCAAATCTTCTATCATCTGATTAGTATGCTGTTTTTGCGCTTGGTCAAAAGCTTTGATTTGATAGCGGGTATCAGGTAATCGCATGAATATATTAGGCATGTTCGTGTTGAATAACATATGGTTATTTACCCCAAATGGCCTTTTAGAATCACGATAAAAACCACGTAAATATTGTTTTAACCACCTCGTAGGTTTCTGACGCGTAATTAAAGATAGATCAGGAGGAACACGACCAAACCAATTTAGAGCATCTTGAGAAGATAAACTCGTCTCAATTGTATGATTTAAAAGTGATTCACTAAATATAAGATTGCCATATAATAAATTTTTATCTATTTTTTTATTTTTATCTATCAAATTTAAGTCATAAGCCATGCGTTGGTATGTAAGGTAATGCAGGGCATGACATCCAACGCAATAATTAATATACACGCTAGCACCACGTTGTAATATTGCTGAACTTGACCCGCCCCACCCTAATAAACTCCAACATAAAATAAGGCTTATTAAGCCGCAAGTTTTCATAAAGTTATTTTTTTAGGAAGTGGTCGGATACGCTCTACTTTGGTGTAGAAAGGCATCAGTAAAAAATAAGCAAAATATCCAATGATGCATAATTGCGTTATTTTCTGGTTATAATAAGTTAACGGTAAAAAAGCCATCACACCCGCTAAAATAAATGATATAACCATAAGATATAATGCTAAGCGCGAATATTGGCCTTTATAACGCATGGAGCGCACGCTACTTTTATCTAACCATGGCAACAAAAATAACATTATAATAGACGCAATTGCTATGAGGATACCTAAAAGCTTATGCGGTATCACACGCAGCATGCTGTAAAATGGCGCAAAGTACCACATAGGATGGATATCAGCTGGCGTAATCCAAGCCTTGGCTGGTTCAAAATTAGCATGCTCCATCGTAAGCCCGTATAAATCAGGTTTAAAAAAAATCACCAAACATAATAGCCATAGGAAAGTCATACAAGCCAAAAAATCTTTTACGGTAAAGTAGGGGTGAAACGCAATAACCTCTGCTGAATTATCATATTTATTTTTGGGATAAGAAATATCAATACCTTCTGGATTATTAGAGCCAACAGCTCTAAGAGATATTATGTGCAATATAACTAAAAATATCATCATAAAAGGTAACGCCACACTATGTAAGGCGAAAAAACGTTGAAGTGTAATGCCGGATACCACGTAATCACCCCGCAACCAAAGCACTAAGTTATCCCCTAGAAAAGGAATAACACCAAACAAAGAAGTGATTACTTGCGCACCCCAATAGGACATTTGCCCCCAGGGTAAAAGATAGCCAAAAAATGCCTCTGCCATTGCAATACAAAAAATTACCACGCCTATTAACCAAACTAACTCACGTGGTTTTTGGTAAGAACCATATAATAAAGAGCGAAATATATGAATATAAAGTACAACAAAAAAAGCAGAAGCACCCACAACATGAAAATAGCGAAACAACCAACCAAAATGCACATCACGCATAATATATTCTATTGAACTAAATGCCTGCTCTGCTGTAGGTATATAGAACATTAATAACCACAAGCCAGTGAGAAATTGGTTACTTAACGCAACTAAACCTAATACACCAAAGACATACAATACATTTAAATTCTTTGGCACATAGTAATTTAAAACATGCTGATGCCAAAAAGATAGGAATGGTAAGCGCTTATTTAACCAGATAAGCATTATTTTTCCTTTGTTAAACATTTTCCTCACCAATAACCAAAGTATGCTTACCAATCAATTTGTAGGGAGGCACTTCTAAATTAATCGGTGCTGGTGCACCTTTAAATACCCTTCCTGCCATATCAAAATCCGAACCATGACACGGACAATGCAACCCAGCTCCTCTTTTTTTTGTTAAAGATGCATCCGTTATAAAGTGCGGCACACACCCTAAATGCGTACAAATGCCAACCAACACTAAATAATTTGGATTTAACGAGCGATAGATATTCCTGGCATAAGTTGGTTGCTGAGGTACAAGTGATTGAGGGTCTCGTAATTGGTTATTTAATTGATGTAGCTGGGCTAACTGAGAAGGGGTGCGTCTGATTATCCAAATTGGCTTGCCGTGCCAAGTCACAGTCATTTTTTGACCAGGCTTAAGATTACTTAAATCAACAGTGATAGACTCATTCCGTGCTGCAACTTCGGGATTAGGCAACCAAGATGTTATAAAAGGCTTTAAGGTGAAAAGAGTGCCAATACCACCTAGAACAGATAATGCTTGGATTAAAAAATTTCTTTTTTTATCATCTATTTTTGATAAAACATCGTTGGTCATTTTATCAGCTAAATAAACAAGCCAACTCTCCGATAAAAGGCGTGACTTATAGAAGTTTAATTGAGGTAACAATTTTACATGCCATAAAATTGTTACCAATAGAATGTTTAACGCTTAGAATATTGCGTGGCACGACGAGCTTTATGTAAACCAACTTTCTTTCTTTCAACACGTCTTGAATCACGAGTTAACAAATTATTTTTACGTAGTTTACGACGAAAAGAATCATTATGTTCAATATCAGCAGCATCACTTTGTTCATTTAAATCATGTTCATCGTAATTAACCAATGCTCGTGCAATACCTAAACGCACAGCACCTGCTTGACCTGAAATACCGCCACCTTTGACTGTAATATAAATATCAAATCTATTCATCATTTCTACAGTTTCAAGTGGTTGCTTAACTATCATGCAAGCTGTTTCACGGCCAAAATAGTCCTCTAACGGCCGTTTGTTGATCACGATATCGCCTTTTCCTGGGCGCATAAAAACACGTGCCGAAGAGCTTTTACGGCGACCTGTGCCATAGTATTGCTGTTTTTCAGCCATAATACTTATTCCTCAATTTCTATTATTTTAGGTTGCTGTGCTTCATGTGGATGATGGCTTCCGGCATAAACTTTTAGCTTGCGATACATATCACGTCCTAAAACATTTTTAGGTAACATACCTTTCACAGCCAGCTCAATAATTTTAGTCGGATTTTTTTGTTGTAATTTTTCAAAAGAAATCGATTTAATACCGCCAGGATAACCAGAATGGCTATAGTAAGTTTTATCTTTAAATTTACGTCCTGTTACTGTGATTTGTTCAGCATTAATAACCACAATATAATCTCCAGTATCAACATGTGGTGTGTATTCTGCTTTATGCTTACCTCTTAAACGACGTGCAATTTCAGTAGCAACTCTGCCTAATACTTTATTGCTTGCGTCAATAACATACCAATCACGTTTTACTTCGTGACTTTTGGCGCTAAATGTATTCATCAAATTAACTCCGTACCGCCTCTTTAATAATTAGGTAATCTTTTATTCTTGGATGAGCGATTTTAACTAAAAGTACAATAATTCACAAGTAAAATAGTTTAAAAATTTATTAATTAGGTTTTATCAATTAATAAATGCTCTACATATTGCTCATGACCAAGATGATAAGTAATAATTTCATCTATATCGGCAAATGATTGATAGCGATACCAAACAGCTTCAGGATAAATAACCAAGCAAGGTCCTGCAGAACATCTTCCTAAACATCCGGCTTTACTTACGCGTATTTTCCCCGGTCCCCACCAACCAAATTCTAGTAATTTATCTTTTAAATAATCAATATAAACCTGACCGCCTTCGTTGGCACAACATTTTTTACCCGCTAATTTTTGATTGGCACAGATGAAAATATGCCTTGCATAAATACTCAAATTAATTAACCTTTTTTTCAATAACGTGCTTTAGTTTCATACCAGGTTTGAAGGTAACCACACGCCTTGGCTCAATAGGCGTTAATTGACCTGTTCTAGGATTTCTTCCTGGGCGCGCGCCTTTATCTCTTAGCATAAAATTACCAAATCCAGAGAGCTTTATATTATGTCCTTTCTCTAAATTAAGAGCGAGCGTTTCAAAAAAAATTTCAGCCATATGTTTGGCATGAATTGCTGAGATGTCTAATACTTCAGATAATGCTTCTACAATCACGGCTTTATTCAGTACATTCACAATTCATCCCTTAATGTAATATTATGTTTTTGCTGTAATTCACTTATTATAGCATCTATTAATTGATTGATTTCACTATCAACCAAAGTACGTTGTGAATGCTGCAATACCAGGGATATGGCCAAACTTTTCTTATTTGGTGGAATATTAGATCCTATGTATACGTCAAATATGTCGACCGATTTAAGCCAGTCATGCTTAATACAATAGATGCTTTGTTTAATCGCATTACCACTTACGCTCAAATCGACTAAAAATGATATATCTCGGCGTATTTGTGGGTATCTTGAAATTGGTTTATAGCGCGGTGTAGTTGAGAACGATAAACTTTCTAAGTCTATCTGAAATAACATCACTTCACTATGTAAATCAAGTGCTTCAGTAATACGAGGATGCAAAACCCCGCACCAACCAATCGCCCTATCATTTAAGCAAATCTCAGCTGATTTACCAGGGTGTAAAGCTTGATGACTTGATTTATTGAAAACAGGTTCTAACTTTGTGTGCGAAAAAAAAGCATCCAAATCGCCTTTGATATCAAAAAAATCAAACTTACGCTTTGTTTCTGACCAATTAAATGTACCAATTTCACCGGTTAATAATCCCGCAATGCAGGCTTTTTCTGTTACCATTTTTTGGTTAAAATCAAAAACCACACCACATTCAATGAATTTAATGGCTGTTTGTTGTCGATGCATATTATAAACCATCGCTGCAACCAAACCTGGCCACATACTGGTGCGCATCTGTGATAATTCACTTGATATAGGATTTAATAACGTTAATGCTTGGCTTTGATGAATAAACATTTCTTGTAAGGTGGGATCTACAAAACTATAACTAATAATCTCGTGATAACCGCGCGCCACAAAAAAATCGAGTGCTTTTTGTTGAATTATTTCATGAGCATCAATTTTGCCTAAAATAGTTGGCACTTGCATATCTTCATCTGGGATATTGTCATAACCATTCAAACGAATGACTTCTTCGACTAAATCAACATCCAAATGTATGTCAAAACGATAGGAAGGCGGCGTAACTTGCCATCCGTGCATACCCTCATCAATTGTCATTCCAAGCCTAACGAGCAGCATTTTTATATCATGATATGCAAGCTCAACCCCGGTAATCTGTTTTACTTTTGCCGGATTAAAAGAAATAGATGGCCTTACCGCAGTATGGTGTTTGATAGTATCGATAGTTACAGGCCCTGCTTGACCGCCCACAATAGATAAGAGCAATGTCGTTACCCGCTCCAGCGCTAAATGTTGAAGATTAGGATCAACACCTCGCTCAAAACGTTGGGCAGAATCAGTTGATAAGCCAAATTGACGTGCAACCCCGGCAATAGCCGTGGGATTAAAATAAGCACTTTCTAGAAAAATAATCTTGGTTTGCTCAGATACAGAGCTTTCTTGCCCACCCATAATACCTGCTAAAGCTAATGGCTTTACATCATCCGCTATTAATAAAGTTGGCGTTTTTAAATTAATTGTTTGGCCATTTAATAGCGTGAGAGTTTCTGTACCATGACTATAACGAATATGAATATTTTGACCTATTTTTTGAGCATCAAAAGCATGCATGGGTTGACCTAGCTCCAGCATGACATAGTTTATAATATCGACCACAGCATTGATGCTACGAATACCCAATCTTCTTAAACGTTCTTGCAACCATATGGGTGTTATGATTTGATTATTAATACCTGCAATTATGCGGCCGGCATAATAAGTACAAGCTTCTGACGCTTGAATATCAATTTGTTTTTCTAAAGCTGTGGTAACTGCATTTGAATCTGGCATTGGACAATTAAATGCATGATTCGTAAGCGCAGCCACTTCGCGTGCAATACCTTGTATGCTAAAACAATCAGCACGATTAGGTGTCAAATTAATATCTAGTATTTTATCGTTAAGGGCCAAATAATCACTGATAGCCATGCCAACTTCAGCATTATTATCAAGCTCCATGATATTTTTATCATCACCCAGCCCTAATTCAGCAACAGAACATAATCTACCTACAGAATGCTCACCGTGTACCTTAGTCAGCTCGATAAGCATGCCATCTGGTAAGATGGCGTTAACCTTAGCTAAAACCACGTATAATTTTTCACGTATATTGGCCGCACCACAAATCACTTGTAAAATTTCTTTTCCGTGTTTATCACAACTAACTTGACATATGGTTAAATGAGGAGCCTCTGGATGCGATCGACAGGAAATTATTTGAGCCACTACAATATGTTTAAGTTGACCTGAAACAGGATAGATACTATCAACTTCAAGACCCGCCATTGTTAATAAATCAGCTATCTTTTGTATATCTATGGCAGGGTTAACCCACTCTCGTAACCACAGTTCACTAATTTTCATTTAAGACTTATCCGAAAATTTTTTAATATTATCGCTTATCGATTAAAATTGTTTTAAAAAAGCAACTTCGTTTTCAAAAAGCATACGTAAATCATCTATACCAAAATATAACATCGCCAATCTATCTAAGCCTATACCAAATGCCCACCCTTGATAAGTTGACGATGAGATACCTGCCATATCTAAAACATTAGGATGTATCATGCCGCAACCTAACACTTCAAGCCAGCCTGTATATTTACAAGAACGGCATCCCTTACCCTCACAGTGGGTACATTGAATATCAACTTCAGCGGAAGGTTCAGTAAAAGGAAAATAGGACGGTCTAAACCGTAATGCTAATTTTTTTTTAAAAAAATCATTAAAAAAATTAGTTAATAAACCACGAAGATGTTTTAGTGTGGCTTGCTTATCGACACATAAGCCTTCCACCTGATGAAACATAGGTGTATGCGTTATATCTGAATCACACCGATAAACTCTGCCTGGCGCGATTAGGCGTAATGGAGGCTCATTTTTTTCAAGACGGCGGATTTGTACAGGGGAAGTATGGGTACGTAGTAATAAATTTTCATCAAAATAAAACGTATCATGCATCGCCCGAGCAGGGTGATGTTTGGGAATATTCAGTGCTTCAAAATTGTAAAAAGGGGTTTCTACTTCAGGTCCTTTTACAACATCAAACCCTAGACGACTAAAATAATCATTTACAAATATTTTAATTTGCGTAACCGGATGATAAGAGCCGGTATGATTATTTCTACCTACTAATGTTATATCAATATTTTCAGCTTCTACTTTTTCTTGTAGAAGAATATTTTTTAGTATTTGTTTTTTTTCTTCTACTAAACTTATGATATTTTTTTTAGTCTCATTTATAAGTTTTCCGGCACGCGGCCTATCTTCAATAGGCAATGATGCCAAACTTTTAACGATTTCAGTAAGCTTACCTTTTTTACCCAAATAATGAATACGAATTGCCTCAAGACTCGCTCTATCTTGTGCATTTGCTATATCTTTTGTTGCTTGATGTTCTAAATTATTAACAGATTGCATGATAGTACCATGGCATGAAAAAGGAGGCATATGCCTCCTTTTAAATTCAAATAGAATAATTGTTTAAAACTTTATTAAGATATTAGGATAACGCAGCTTTAGCTTGCTCTGCAACTGCTGCAAAAGCAACTTTATCAAAAACCGCCATATCAGCTAATACTTTTCTATCAATTTCAATCATTGCTTTTTTAAGACCATCAATTAATCGACTATATGATAAACCACACTCACGAGCCTGTGCATTAATTCTTGTAATCCAAAGTGAACGAAACTGTCTTTTCTTTTGTCTTCTATCACGATAAGCATACTGCCCAGCTTTAATTACAGCTTGCTTAGCCATTCTATATGTACGACTTCTGGCTCCGTAATAACCTTTGGCTTGAACTAAAATCTTTTTATGACGTGCTTTGGCGGTAACGCCACGTTTAACTCTTGGCATTTTTACTTCTCCCCATTAACTGCCGTGTAACATACGCGCAGCTAAGCGTGCATCACATGGTTTTAATCTATTTGCGCCTACACGCAAGTTACGTTTTTGCTTTGTCGATTTTTTTGTAAGAATATGATTTCTATAAGCCCCTCGGCGCTTAATTCCACCATTTGCCGTTTTGCGAAACCTCTTAGACGCGCCACGGTGTGATTTTAACTTTGGCATACAATACTCCGCATTTACATTAATACTCAATTAAACGTTTAAATTTAACTATGTTTTAAATCTTTGAAGATTTACTTTTTTTTAGGTGCTAACACCATAAGTAATTGCCTTCCTTCACGTTTTGCTTGCTGTTCAATAACAGCACAATCACTTGTATCTTCTTGTAATTTTTGCAGAAGTTTCATACCAAGATCTTGATGCATCATTTCACGTCCGCGAAAACGTAAGGTTACTTTTACTTTATCACCATGCTCTAGGAAACGTAACAGGTTGCGTAGCTTGACCTGATAATCACCTGATTCCGTTGTAGGACGAAATTTTATTTCTTTAACTTGAATTTGTTTTTGCTTCTTTTTTGCTTCAGCTTGTTTTTTACTAAGCTCAAATAAATATTTACCATAATCCATGATCCGGCAAACTGGGGGTTTTGCTGTAGGTGAAATCTCAACCAAATCAAATCCACTCTCTTCTGCGAGATTTAAAGCTTCTCTAATTGAAACAACCCCTACTTGATTACCTTCAACATCGATAAGCCGTACTTCAGAGACAGTAATTTTTTCGTTGATACGTGCACGATCAGCTTCACGCTTATTCTGTAAGGAAATAGTAGAACCCTCCAATTTTATTTAACTACGATACTCTATATAATAGAGCAGATACAATGTCGCAAAATTTTATAGATAATTAATATTTTTCTCAAGTTAAATTTAATAAAAATGGCTAAAATAATAAAAAAATATTAAGTTCGATCAAATTTTAAGAAGAAATTACGATATATATACAAAAGAGAAAAGTTATAGCTATATTGGTAGGCATGAGTGGGATCGAACCACCGACCACCACCATGTCAAGGTGGTGCTCTACCACTGAGCTACATGCCTATTAAACACTTTATTCATAATAAGGGGGAAAGAT
>CETG01021036.1_pt1 | contig 10213 bp, 8 predicted proteins | sample 361471 | NCBI WGS metagenome assembly CETG01 (sample SAMEA2622696, study PRJEB7988) | marine metagenome | isolation source: saline water (ENVO:00002010), including | reverse complement strand
AAGAGAGTATTAAATGGATTAGATCTGAAGATGAATCAAGGAGATCGGTTGGCCCTAGTTGGTAGTTCAGGATGTGGTAAAAGTACTGTTGCAAAGGCAATTATGCAGCTTCTTCCAAATGGAAGTGTTTGTAAGGGTGAGATTTTTTTAAAAGGAATAAATATTTTAGAATTAGATGATGTCTCTATGGGCACTATTCGCGGGAAAGAGATTGGGTTGATATTTCAAGATCCAATGTCACGTTTAAATCCATTAATGACAATAGGTGATCATATAGTTGATACTTTAAGGGCTCATGACGACTCACAACCAATAAAATTTTCATTAAAAAGAGCTAAAAGCTTATTAGAAAAAGTGGGAATTAATCCTTTACGGTTTAATTCTTTTCCACATGAATTTAGTGGTGGGATGAGACAACGTGTTGCAATTGCATTAGCAATTGCTTTAAAACCATCATTGATAATTGCTGATGAACCTACCACTAGTCTTGACACCATAATTTCTAATCAAATCATGAGTGAATTGAGCTCGCTTTGTAATGAGAATAGAACTACTCTTCTATTGATTAGCCATGATTTATCTATGGCTGCAAAGTGGTGTAATAAAATTGCAATACTTGATTCTGGTCAAATAATAGAATCTGGAAATATCAAAGATATAGTTTGTAATCCGAAAACTTATATTGCTCAAAGATTAGTTCATTCTTCAAGGATTCTAGAGGGAAATGAGAGGGGTAAAATTTCAGAAAGTAAGGAACTATTAAAAGTTAATGGATTACGTTGCTGGCATAATATGGGTTTTTTCCCTTTCAAATCTTTCTGGTTGAAAGCAGTTAATGAAGTGACTTTTTCTCTTCATGAGGGAGAGACTCTTGGTATTGTTGGTCCTTCAGGATGTGGCAAAAGTACCCTTTGCAGGGCTTTGGTAGGCTTATTACCTACTAGAGGAGGAAATATAATTTATCTTGGAAAAGATATTGCAACTATTAATGGAACTTCTTTAAAACAATTACGAAGAAATATTCAAATAATTTTTCAAGATCCTTTCTCATGTTTAAATCCAAAAATGTCAATTATTGATGCAATTATTGATCCAATACTTATCCATGATTTGTTAAATCGATCACAAGCCAGAGCAAAAGCTCGTAATCTATTAACGCTTGTGGGTTTAAAACCTGTTGAATTTTTTGAGAAACGATTTCCTTCTCAACTTTCAGGGGGGCAACAGCAAAGGGTCGTAATTGCAAGAGCACTGGCATTAAGCCCAAAAATACTTATATGTGATGAAAGTGTCAGCATGTTGGATGCAGAGGTACAAGCAGAAGTTCTAGAATTACTTCGCTCTTTGCAAGAAAAATTAAAATTATCTATGTTATTTATTACTCATGATTTATCAGTTGCGGCGGGTTTTTGTCACAGAGTATTAGTTTTTGATAATGGCAAAATCCTTGAAGAGAACTCTGGTAGAAACATTTTAGACCATCCTCAAAACTATCTAACAAAAAAAATGGTTGAGGCTTCTCCGAGACTACCTAGACAATAGGTTTTTTTTGTTGTAATACTTTTAAAAGTTGTTCAAAATCTTTAGGTATTGGAGCTGTGAAACTCATTCTCTCTAGTGTTATTGGATGTATTAAACCTAGCTGAATTGCATGTAAGGCTTGTCTATTAAGTTTGATCGGCAATTTCTTACATCTACTGTAAGTTTGGTCACCAATAATTGGATGACCTATGTGTGCACTATGTACACGAATCTGATGAGTTCGACCTGTATCAAGTTTGAATTTAAGAAGAGAAAAATTCCCTAGCCTTTTAATTAATTTCCAATGTGTGCAAGCATATCTACCAGATTCCTCATCAACAACAGCATATTTTTTTCTATCTTTTGGGTGTCTACCAATAGAACCGATAATCATTCCTTCATTGTCTTTTATAGCACCGTGCACAACAGCAATATAAGTTCTAGATGCTACTCTTTTTTGTATTTGAATTTGTAGCTTCACTAATGCTTCTTGAGTTTTTGCAACGACAATGCATCCAGTGGTGTCTTTGTCTAATCGATGAACTATTCCAGGTCTTAACTTGCCTCCAATTCCGGGCAGATCAGGACAATGATTGATTAATCCATTGACTAAAGTCCCTGTTTTATTTCCTGGTGCAGGATGAACTGCTAAACCTGATGCTTTATTTATGACTATCAAATAATCATCTTCATATAAGATGTCTAAATCAATTAGTTCCGGTTGTAAGTAAGACAGAGGCTCAGGTGGTGGAACCCAAAGTTGAATTATGTCACCTGGCTTGACGGGGGTTTTTGCTTTTCCAATTTTACCATTTACTTTAGCAAATCCTGCTTCAATAAATTTTTGAATATGGGCTCTACTTTGTTCTGTTCTTTGACTGACTAGCCATCTATCAAGCCTCATAGGTAAGGGCTTTGTATATTCACGCTCAAATAATTCGCCTTGACCTTGCCCAAATTCTTGTTGTAAATTATTTTCCATTAAGGTACCTCAAGTGAGATATTACCCAGTAAACTTTTTCGAAAATCATCAAGTAATCTTTGTGACATTCGCATAGTATCTCCTGAAGTGTGCCGTTCTGCTGCTAAAAGTAGCCATGAAGAGTTGTCTTTAATTTTTTCATTAAAAAATACTCCATATCTTTTTTGCATGTACATTGAATTTATTCCTGATACTTTATTTTTTTGTAATTGCTCAAGAAGACTCATAAAGTTAATGGCTACTTGCTCAGTATCGTAAGCTGCTTGCCCTATATCATCACAAATGGCAAGTTTTAAAGCAGCATTTTGATCTTCCAATCTAGGTGGTAGAACGCCAGGTGCATCCAGTAGATCGAGATCTTGACCTAATCTTACCCATCTTAAACTCCTCGTTACACCAGCTTTTCTTGAACTGGAAACCACTTTTTTTTTCACGAGCCTATTGATTAGTGCAGATTTACCTACGTTAGGGAAACCTAGAGTCAAGACTCTGATTGCACGATGTTTCATCCCCCTCTCAAATCTTCTTTTGTTTAGCTCTTGCCCCGCACGAATGGCTGCTTGTTTTATTTGTAGGACACCTGTCCCCACTTTTGCATCACACCACCATGGTACCTTTCCTTCGGATCTAAATTTATTGTCCCATGCTTGATATGCTTCAACATTGATCATATCCTTTCTATTAATTACTAAGAGTTGTTTTTTACCTGTTAACCATTTCTGAAGATATGGATGAGATGTTGCCAATGGGATGCGAGCATCTCTGACTTCGAAAACAAGGTCAACTTTTTTGAGATGTTCTTTTAATTGTTTTTCTGCTTTAGCAATATGACCTGGATACCATTGTATTAATTGTTTGTTCACGGAGTTTAAAAAATTAGGTCAAATGATAATGATTTATGTTGAAAATTTAGATATTGACCTGTTTGACAACTTGTTTTTACAAGTCTAAGCCAAAAATTTCATCTGAAAACCTTAAATAGGCTAACTAGTTTACTTGGATTTTTAGTATCTCTTTAAACATTTGAATTTGATTGAATAGTCTGGATTAATATGATTACAATAATTAATATTTTTATCTGAAATATAAAAAAAATCATGAGGTTTCCTGGTTTTTTATTTTTTAATCAGGAATATATGATTATGAAAAACTCAGTTGCTGATAAGTTTTCAGAGGAAATTGATTAATTTAATATTATTTGAATCGTTTTCTAAGGGTCTTTTTATTTGTCTTTTAAGGGTTGGCCAGATTTTTTCTCTGTCTTAGTAAATACCCAATAAGTGCCTACTAAGAGCTATGGTCACTCAGTTTCCTTTTTATACCCATTATGTCTAAGCGTTCCCTGTCAAGTCTCGGCGCTGAAGACCTATGCGGCAAACGTGTTTTGGTGAGAGTTGATTTTAATGTCCCATTAGGAGATGAGGGTCAAATAACTGATGACACAAGAATTCGAGCTGCATTGCCCACGATTAATGATCTTCTTGAAAAAAGTGCAAGAGTTATCCTTGCTGCTCATTTTGGGAGACCCAAAGGAGAAGTGAATGAAACAATGCGCTTGACTGCAGTTTCACAAAGACTAAGTGAATTACTTGGGAAAACTGTTGTTAAAACAGATAGTTGTATAGGAGCCGAAGCGAAATCAAAAGTTGATGCTATGTCAAATGGTGATGTTGTTCTTTTAGAAAATGTTCGATTTATTTCTGGTGAAGAGAAAAATGATATCGATTTTGCTAAGGAATTAGCCTCTTTAGCAGAAGTTTATGTCAATGATGCCTTTGGAGCTGCTCACCGAGCTCATGCATCTACTGAGGGAGTTACAAAGTTTCTAAGCCCTTGTGTTGCAGGTTATTTAATGGAAAAAGAACTTAAGTACCTTCAAGGGGCTATTGATGAACCTAAAAGGCCTTTGGCTGCAATAGTTGGAGGATCAAAAGTCAGTAGCAAAATTGGAGTTTTGGAATCTTTAATTGATAAATGCGACAAAATAATTGTAGGTGGGGGTATGATTTTTACCTTTTATAAAGCAAGAGGACTTTCAGTGGGTAATAGTCTTGTTGAAGAAGACAAGCTTGCACTAGCTTCTGCACTAGAGGAAAAAGCAAAAAGTAAAGGAGTTGAATTTCTGCTGCCCAGCGATGTTGTCCTAGCCGATAAATTTTCCCCTGATGCAACTAGTAAAGTTTCAAAAGTTGATTCAATTAGTGACGGTTGGATGGGTTTGGATATTGGATCAGAATCAGTTGAACTTTTTCAGAATGCTCTGAAAAGTTGCAAAACTGTCATTTGGAATGGCCCCATGGGAGTATTTGAATTTGAGAAATTTGCAATTGGAACAAATGCAATTGCAAATACTTTGGCCGAATTGAGTTCTGATGGATGTTGCACAATTATTGGTGGCGGTGATTCAGTTGCAGCAGTCGAAAAAGCAGGCCTTGCAAAAAGAATGTCTCATATATCTACTGGAGGAGGAGCGAGCTTGGAACTTTTGGAAGGGAAGGTGCTTCCAGGGGTGGCGGCTCTAGACGAGGTTTAGTTTGGCTTTCACCTATCAAAAATTTTAATTTTCTAAGTGGGCTTGCTTACAAGCCTACTTGAATTTTTTTCGTTATTGAATATATACCTTTTGGATGAGCGATGATTGCTGAAATAGTTTGAAAACCTGGTTTTAAAGGTGCTTGAATAAATTTAAATAGTCCTCCAGATTGGTTTGGTTTGATTCCAAAAAACTTTTTGTAAGAATCAATATCATATTGATTCTCTAAAATTATCATCCCACTTGCTAAGAATGAATTGTCTAATGGTTCTTCAACAATTAAATTGACTTCATAACGTTCTCCTGTAAGCACTTTTTCAGGAGAGATTATTTTGACAATTAGAGGGGAACCCTGACTATTAAGAGTAGAGTTTTCATTAAGAACTTTATAATTTTTGATTTTATTTTTGTATGTTTCTATCTCAACTAGTTGGTTGGAATTTAAATTATAAATTTGATCAGATATTTTGCCTGATGATTTGATTTTTACTTCGATTAGTTTCTTTTTTGGTTGATTACTTATTATTTTTATTGACCATTTTGTATCTTTATATTTTTTGGTGTAAGCCAAAAATTTTTTATCAAATTCCTTGAATGATTTTTGTAAAAATAATTCTCTAAGTAGATCATTTTTTCTCTCATTGAGCCCTCTCTGTAATTGATTAATTAAATAATGACTTTCTAGATCTCTACTTAAAGCAGAATTCATAGAAAGAGGATTTATCAAGAAAAAACTTATTAAATTGATTATCAGTAGATGTAGCACGTATCCCTTTTTTATTTAATATAACTTAGCTTATAAAAAAAGGTATTTATTCATGCCTCGCCTTTTAATTGCTGCAAGCGGAACTGGGGGGCATATTTATCCAGCATTGTCGTTCTCTGAGTCACTTTCAGGTTCTTGGGAAATTGAATGGTTAGGTGTGCCCAATCGACTAGAAATTGATTTGGTTCCAAAAAAATATAATTTGACCAAAATTAAAGTTGGCGGATTGCAAGGAAACTTTTTTAGGAAATTGTTTGAGTTTTTTAAATTACTTTTTGCTTCTATTCAAGTTTCTTTCCTATTACGTAAGAAAAAAATCAACGTTATTTTTACCACTGGCGGATATATTGCTGCTCCAAGTATTCTTGCGGCTAAATTGACAGGGACCCCAATTTTGCTACACGAATCTAATGCTATTCCTGGAAAAGTAACAAGGTTATTGGGAAGATTCTGTGATCATGTTGCCTTAGGGATTCCCTCAGCATCTAAGTACTTGGGTAGATGTAGAACCAGTTTTACTGGAACACCTGTAAGAAATGCATTTTTTTTTAAACAACCTTTACCCTCTTGGGTACCAAAAGGAAAGGGTGAATTAATATTAATTATTGGAGGTAGTCAAGGTGCAAAAAAATTGAATAAAATGGTTAAGAATATTTTGCCTGGTTTACTTGATAATGGATATAGAGTGGTACATCTAACTGGAAAAAACGATCACGAATTTTGCAACCTTGAGAGAGTTGAAAAACATCCAAATTTGGTAGTCAAGCATTTCAGTAGTGAAATGCCAGCCTTACTTCAACATGCCGATCTTGCTATTAGTAGGGCTGGGGCTGGAGCAATTTGTGAATTAATGATCTCTAAAACGCCTGCAATACTAGTACCTTTTCCACAGGCTGCTGATAAGCATCAAGACTTGAATGCTGCTTATATGGCAAGATATGGTGGAGCTATAATAGTTCATCAACATAATCCAGAAGAAACAATTTTAAAAGATTCAATATATAATTTATTAGGATCTGGTTCTCTCAAAGAAATGAAATCTAATATCAATAATTATGATGAATTGGATCCTCAACTTCGGATATTTAAACTCATAAAAAATCTTATTTAATATAGTCTTTTATAGCATTAATTACTTTAATATTTTCTTTTCTTTCTAGAAGACTTATTCTCATCCAGTATTCATTTAAGTTTATAAAAGATCTGCAATCTCTTAATAAAATACCTTTTTTCTTCAGATTCTCAAGCAGATTTATTAGCGAAGTTTTACTTTTGATTAATTGAAAGTTAGTGGTCGTTGGTAGAGGCTCTAACGTATAGAACTTTGACAAATTATTATTTAACCATTCTCCTTCTTCTTTAACCCAATTTTGGATCTTCTTTAATCTTTTTTTGTGCATTTTAGTATCACTCATGATGATATTAGTTGCATCTATAGCAATTGTATTTACTGGCCAAGGGTCTCTTATTTCTTTCCATTTTATTAATCTATCTGGGTTGCTTATGGCATATCCAATTCTTAATCCAGCTATACCTAAGAATTTAGTTAGACTTCTAATAACTATGAGATTTTTGTGGTCTTTAGTTAATTCGATAACAGATTGATGTTCTCCTTCAGGCACAAGAGAAATAAATGCTTCATCGCAAATGATAAGTTTAAACTTATTTAATAAATTCTCTATCGAAGAACGGCTCCATAATTGTCCAGTTGGGTTATGTGGATTAGTGATCCATAGAACATTAGTATTTGGTTGTATTGGGAATGGTTGTGGTTGATTATCGCTCCAAGATAAGGGTAATGGATTATGAATATATTTTGCATTCCAACATTTTAATGCTCTTTGATAGTCCCCAAAGCATGGAGCTGGTAAAGAACTTGTTCCACATATTCCTGCATCTCTAGCAGCCCAAGTAAATAATTCAGAGGCACCATTACCAGGTAAAATCATAGCAGGATCAACATTATGCCATTTTGAGATTGTGTTCTTAATCTTATAAAAACTTCGATCTGGGTAACATCTCAAAGACCCATTGTTGATGCTATTAACTAGATAATGAGTTAATTTTTTTGGTAATTTGAAAGGAACTATTGATGCACTTGCATCTATGACATTATCTATTTTAAAGTCTAATTTTCTTGCTTCTTCTTGAATATTACCTCCATGAATGTCGAATTTTATTGGCATCATGAGAGAGACAATATTCCTTTTTACCTTAAAACATAATCATACTTATTTATTGAATTTATCTTATATTTTTATTTCCATGGCTCCTCAGATCCTATTGCCTCTTGAATATTTTTGAATCCATTTTTATCCATCTGCAGGATTAATCCATCTAAAATATTTGGAACTAAACTTGGTCCTTCAAAAATCCAACCGGTGTAGATTTGTACCAGAGAGGCCCCCGCTGCAATTCTTTCCCAAGCTGCTCTCGCTGAATTAATTCCTCCTACACCTATTAAAGGTAGATTATTCCCAGTACTTTTTCTTAATCTGTGAATAACTTCTAGCCCCCTTTTTTGTAAGGGGAGTCCACTGAGACCTCCATCTTCTTCCGCTAGCGTTTTTCCAGTTTTGATTTTTAGATTTTTCAAATCATATCGATTTAAACTTGTATTTATGGCAATGATCCCATCTATCATTTCATCTTTGGCAACTTTTGCAATTTCATCAATTTCTTCATTTGAGAGATCTGGTGCGATTTTGATAAGCAAAGGTGGACAATTAGATAAATTTTTGAGTGTTCTTATTAACTTCTTTAGTTGATTTGTTTCTTGTAATGAACGGAGGCCAGGAGTATTTGGAGAACTAACATTGATTACCGCATAGTCTGATAATGGAGCCAATAAGGCGAGCGATAAGGCATAGTCTTTATGTGCTTCATCAAGAGGAGTGATTTTTGACTTTCCTAAATTTATCCCCAGGACACAAGGTCTGAACCCTGGAGCAGAAATCTTTTGTTTTTCTATAGTTTTAAAGAATTGTTTTGCTCCATCATTATTGAATCCCATACGATTTAAAGCGGCTTTTTCTTTTGCAATTCTGAAAAGTCTTGGCTTTGGGTTACCTTTTTGTGAATGCCAAGTGATGGTTCCTAATTCAGCAAAACCAAATCCAAAATAATTCCAAAGACCAGCACCTACACCATTTTTGTCAAAGCCTGCGGCTAGTCCTAAAGGGTTTTGAAAGTTAGAACCAAAAATACTTTGATGTAATTTTTTGTTTTTTCTTTGAAAATTATCTGATGCTTTTAAAAGTATTTTAGAAATAATTGGAAAATTTCTATTCAATGATGCAAATTTAATTGCTTTTAGAGCTGAATTAGAAAGTTTTTCTGCATCAATACCTTCATCTTGGGAAAGAAGTTGCCCAAGGAGAATATTATATAAATCGTTTTGTTTATTATCAGAATTGTGTTTCATTTTTAATATGAAATTGATTTTTTAACATTGTATTTAGTTTAATCATAGATTTATTCTTAGAACTAAAAAATATAGTTATTAAGTTTAATCTTGTTTAAGGAATTAATGTCTTTATACAAAAGTTTTCAGTTGTATTTTTACACCTTTGGAAAATGCTACTGCTATTGCATCAACTCTGTCATTATCTTTCTCTCCACTATGACCTTTGACATATTGAAGTTTTATTTTTGGTAGTTCAGGCTGGTCTAGAGCTTTCCACAAATCTTGATTTAGGACAGGTTTCCCAGAAGCAGTTTTCCAGCCCTTTCTTTTCCAATTTGGCATCCATTTCTCCATGCCATCAATTAGATATTTACTATCAGTTTTTATAGTTATAGAGGGATCAAATGTTATTTTTTTCAGTTCTTTCAGAACAGATAAAGCAGCTTGTAATTCCATTCGATTATTGGTTGTTTCTGGACTAAAACCACCGAATTCAACTTCGCTGCCGTCTTGGAATCTTATGAGAGCTCCCCAGCCTCCTGGGCCAGGATTCCCACTGCATGCTCCATCAGTAGCTGCAGCAATAGCAAATCTTTTTTCTTGAGACATAAAAAAACCGGTCTATTCTGACCGGTTTTATATAAGCAGATAACAGCTGTTTTTCTAGTAACAAAGAATTATTTATTTCAATGTTACTTTTCCACCTACAGCCTCTATTGCTTTTTTTAGAGCCTCAGCATCTTCTTTGGTTGCTCCTTCTTTTATTGTTTTTGGAGCAGCTTCTACCAAGGCTTTTGCTTCGCCAAGACCTAGACCAGTGGCATTTCTAACTTCTTTGAGGACTTTGATTTTAGATGCAGCTTCAAAGCTTTCTAAAACAATGTCAAATTCAGTCTTTTCTTCTGCAGCGTCAGGACTGTCGCCACCCGCAGCAGCACCTGGAGCGGCCATTACAACGCCAGCAGATGCGGCTGCAGAGACACCAAAAGCTTCTTCTATTTGCTT
>CETG01109289.1_pt1 | contig 10230 bp, 8 predicted proteins | sample 361471 | NCBI WGS metagenome assembly CETG01 (sample SAMEA2622696, study PRJEB7988) | marine metagenome | isolation source: saline water (ENVO:00002010), including | reverse complement strand
ATGAGAATTTAATTTTAAAAAAATTTTTATTTTTAAAATTTATCAAATAAAGGTGTTTTAAAATAACTTTATTTCTCTGTAAGAGAATCCTGTTTTAAGAGATTAAAAATGAATCTTGATATAAATTAATGAATATATTACACAGAAATAAAAGAGAAGAAGTTTATGAAAAAGAATTTTTGGATTTTCTTTAAGTTTTTGTTATCAATTTCACTTACGTGGTATTTATTAAAGGATATTGAATTTAGAAATATATATCAACAAGCAAAATTTGGTGATCCATTAACGCTATTTGTTGCGTTTTTACTTTTGTTATTTCATTTTGTGATCGTCTCTTGGCGATGGAACATAGTGCTTCATGCGTTGCATGAAAATTTGCCATTCAAAAAATTATTAAAAATTTCATATATTAGCATTTTTTTTAATCAGGTTTTACCTGCTTCAATAGGAGGAGATGTAATAAGAATATACATGTTAAGAAATCTGAAAGTATCATTTTTTAAAGCTTTTAATAGCACCGTTATTGATCGTATTGCATCACTAATATCAATAGCATTTATGATTTTACTATCAATCCCATTATTAATTAATAAGGTTGAAGATAATAAATTTCAAATATTAATAATACTCGCTACACTACTTTCGCTTTTAGGCTTTTTTGTTTTAGTTTATTTAGATAAATTTGTTTATATTTTTAAAGAAAATAAATTAATTAAAAAATTTTTATTAATTTATCCTGATGCAAGAAGAGCTTTTTACGTTAAAAGAAATTTTGTTCCACTTTTTTTAGTATCGACTTTTGGCAACGTAAATTTATCAATGGCAATTTATTTCATTTCTAAATCATTAGGTATACAAATCTCTTGGACAGATTGTTTGATCCTCTTCCCGCCAGTTTTACTCCTCTCTAGTATCCCCATCTCTTTTGCTGGATGGGGTGTAAGAGAGGGTTCTATGGTGACGGCTTTTTCTTTTGCAGGAGTTGATAGTAGTTCAGCTCTTACAGTATCAATATTTTTTGGTCTTATAAGCGTATTAGTAAATTTGCCAGCTGGATTCCTCTGGGCATCTGGTAAAAAAAATTTGAATGATAAATTTAAATAATTAATAGTAGCTTTATAAATGTTCCATGCTGAATATGGTTATTCTTTTCATGTCCTTTATAAAATTAATATTTTTATATGCTTTCACAAATATTCTCTTGATACCATTTGATAGTCTCTTTAATTCCTTTTTCAAGATTATATTGTGGCTCCCATTGGAAAATATCTTTAGCTTTAGAATTATCTAAACAAATTTGCGTATTAATACTTGGTTTATCTTTTTCAAAAATAATATCAATTTTTCTTCCTGATGATTTTATAATTTTCGAAACAAGCTCTTTTATTGTTATTGCACTTCCCAAACTAGCATTAACTAATTCAAATAAAGACTTTTGATTATCAATAGCCGTTTCTACAAGATTTACTAGGTCTTCTATATATAACAAATCTCTTGCTGCCATTCCATCACCCCAAACTGAAATTAAATTATTATTTTTATCCATTACTTTGGCAACTGTTGCTCCAAAGACATGAGATCTATATTCATCATATTTATCATAAGGACCATAAATATTTGAATTGCGAAAAACAGTATGCTTAGTTTTTCCTAATCTAGAATAAAATTTGCACATATTTTCTATATAAACTTTTGTCCACCCCACTCCAAAATAATTATGATGTAATTCAATACTTTCATCAAAATCATTTTCTTTAAGTGGTTTTTCACTGCTTTGATACATTACAGAGCAGCTGAAAAATAAAAAATGTTTAATTTTGCTTTCATAGCACGACCTTAAAATATGAGAATTCATTACAGCATTATCTGTAACGTGTATGTATGGCCTTTCAACAATGTCTTTAGCGCCTGATGTCGTTGCAGCTGCTTGAATAACAATATCTTTATTTTTAATAACTTCATCAACGGATTTAGAATTTGTAAGATCAGCAAAGATTGATGTAAATCCTTTAATGTTTAAGGGAGGGCTTTTAAAGTGTGTCCCAAATATTTCAAGATCCTCTCTTTGAATAAGTTTTTCTACTAAATTACGTCCTATGAAACCAGTTGAGCCACAAATTAATACTTTGCATTTCTCCATAAAAAACTTTGTAAAGAAGGAACTTTATTCAAAGTAACTAAATAGTCAAATATTTACTACTTAGTTTTATTTACAGAAATAAATTCTTCAATTGCATCCAATGAAGTTTTCTGAAAACAAGGTATTAGATTTGAAATTTTTTCATTATTAATTTTTTCTGGAGAATAATCATATTTACCAAATTGCAAATTTGGATTATAAATTTCTCCCAATGATTTAATAGAAACTCTTTTTGATCTAACAGTGTTATAAATACCAGTTAATGAAAAATTCAGTGCATATTGAATGGTAGATAGAATATCTTCATATAAAATGCAGTGATAGGATGAAACGCTGCTAAGACTGAGTTGTGTGGATTTCCCAGATAATATTTTAGTAAGATTGTTTGTACGCATGTATGATCCAAGTAACATCCCTGGTCGAAGAATTAATAAATTTTTTGATTTTTTTCTAACAATACTTTCACATGCAAGTTTAAAAATTGGATAAATCCCTACAAGTTCATTTGGATTAATAATTTCATTTTCTCTATGATCTAAATTATTTGATGGATAAACATCAATTGATGAAATAAAAATAAATAACTTATGTTTTATTGAAGTTAATGATCTTGTAAGGGTTAATGTATCTTCTAAATATTGATAAAAATGCTTATCTTCCTCCAATCTTTTCATATTGAAAGCACAATGAATAATCACATCATAATATTTTGAAGTTTTTAAAAAATCATCATTGTATCTGCAAAAACTTTCGCAAGATAATTTTTCTTTTAAATAACGACCAATTCCTGATGAAGTTCCGGTTATGAGTATTTTTTTTCCTTGCATATTTATTTAAAACTATAAAAATTAATAATTTAATATTTTTTATTTTTATTTTAATAATAAAAATTTTTCGAATGATTTTTCAGAACATAAATATAAATAAACTTAATAAAATAATTATTGCAAAATATTTTTGTAATAATACCAATGTTATATTTTACAAAATAAGTGGATAAGAAAGATGTTGAGTTAGTTAAAAAAAGAAATTTATTTAAAGGTTTTAACAAAGTTGATAATTATGAATTAAGGTTTAAGCAGTTTAATGGTAGTTGGAGTCAAATAATAGAAAGAGAAGTCTTTGATAGAAGTCATGGCGTTTTAGTTGTATTATTTGATGCTATTGAAGATAAAGTTATACTTGTTGAACAATTTAGATGTGGAGCATATGCAGCATCCTCTTCTCTTTGGTTCAAGAAAGGACAATCTCCATGGACTTTAGAGTGTGTTGCTGGGAATATAGAGAATGAAGAAAGCCCTATTGAAGTGGCTTTTAGAGAAACTAAAGAAGAAACAGGCTGTGAAATTAAGGATTTGATGCCAATAGGTCATTATCTTGTAAGTCCAAGTTCATCGACTCAATCAGTATTTATGTATTGCGCAAATGTTAATTCATTTAAGGTAAAAGGAATTCATGGGAATGTTGAAGAGGGAGAAGAGACAAGACCAATAACTTTATTTGTCTCTGAGGCTTTTAGTCTTATGAAATCAGGCGTTATAAATACAGCGGGTACTGTTATTGGACTTCAATGGCTTAAATTAAATTACGAAGATTTAATAAATAGATGGAAATGAGATAAATGTTTTAAGGTTTTTATCTCAATGCAAAAAGGTTATATTAAGTGAAACAAAATTCAATTAATGAAAACTACGTTATTAGCTTTAAGTTTTAATGAAATAGAAGGGATAAAGGTAATATTACCTCAAATTTCTAAAGAGGTCATAGATGAAATATTAATAGTTGATGGAGGCTCAACTGACGGAACTATTGAATGGGCTAGGGAATCTGGATATAAAGTCATTGTTCAAAAGAAGCCTGGATTGGGTTCTGCTTATCTTGAAGGACTTGCAGAGGCGCAAGGGGAATTGATTATTACTTTCAGTCCAGATGGGAATTCAATGCCAGATGTTTTACCAGATCTAATAAAAAAAATAAAAGAGGGATATGATATTGTTACAGTGTCAAGATATCTTGATTGGGCTAAAAGTTTAGATGATGATCCAGTAACGGCCTTTGGTAATTGGCTATTTACAAAATTTTATAATATTTTATTCCACCAAAATGTGACTGATTATCTTGTAATGTACAGAGCTTTTAGAATTTCATTAATAGATCAGTTAGACATAAAACATTCGTCTATTTCATGGCAAAGTCAATTAATGTGTAAAGCTGCAAAAGCAGGTTTGAAAATTGGTGAGATTCCTGGGGATGAGCCTCCAAGAATAGGTGGTGAACGTAAAATGAATCCTATAAGAAATGGTATTGCAGAATTAAAAATGTTAATTAAAGAGCGTCTTAAAAAGATCTAGAACAATGAAGAAATGTGTATTACGTTATATATCCTTTGGCTTAATGAAAATCTTTGTTATTATCTCTAAAAATTCTATTTTAAAATTAGTTATAAGATATGTCTAAAGCTATTCTAGTTACAGCAAATGCAAAAAAAGCCAATTACGGAGTAACTATAGGAGAATTTGCAGCTATTCCTCCTAATATCCCAATGGGTTTATTAGATGCATACATGAATAGTAGAGGAGTTGAGACTGATATTATCGATGCGGAGATAGAGGGTTATACGTATGATGAATTAATAGAGGTAATACTTAAAGAAAACCCTGTTTTAGTTGGAGTAATTGCATGTGGAGCGAATCCATCTGCCTCAACGCAAAGTATGGTTGGTGTAATTAGGCTTTTTGAGAAACTTAATCAAATTAAAGACCTGCCTTTTAAAACATTTATCTGGGGAGGACATCCAACTGTCTTACCAGAGAGAACACTTAGAGAAACTAAAACAGATTTCATTATTATTGGGGAAGGTTATGATACTTCAGTTGGAATTTATGAACATATAACAAAGGGTAAGTCTTTATCTGAAATTCCAGGTGTTGCGTATTTTGATAAGGAAAAATTTGTTTTTAATCCTTCTTCACCTCTAGTAAATGTTGATAGTTTACCAGTGATTGATTGGAGTAAAATGAATCCAAAACGATTGAGAGCGCACAATTGGCATTGCTTCGGTGAGGATATTAATAATAGAGCTCCTTATGGAATCATTTGGACAAGCTTAGGATGTCCCTATCCTTGTGATTTTTGCTGTATAAATAACGTTTTCGAAAAAAGGACTCATAGATTTAGATCCATGCAAAAAGTTGTTGAAGAGATTGATATTTTAGTAAATGATTATGGTGTAAAGCATTTAAAAATTCTAGATGAATTATTTATAGTAAAACATCCAAGAATTGCAGAGTTCTGTGACTTAATGGAAGAGAGAAATTATGATCTCAATATGTGGTGCTTCTCAAGGACTGATACTGTAACACCTGATATTTTAAAAAGATTGAAAGGTATTGGTTTGAATTGGGTCGCTTATGGGTTTGAGAGTTTTGACGGTGAGATATTAGATTCTACAAACAAGAGAAGTAAGGCTGATGTTTATAATACAGTAAAAATGACAAGAGATGCAGGAATTTATATTTGCGCTGATGTTATAGCGGGGTTATGGGATGATGATGCTGATTCAATTAAAGCAACACGAAATTTCATGTTTAAAAATGATTTTGAGTGGATAAATGTTTACCCCGCATTTGGATATCCAGGAACACCTTTATATAATAAGTATTTAGCAGAAGGAATAATAAATCAACCAAATAATTGGGATATTTATGGTCTATACAGTTATGAAACAATACCTCTACCTACAAAGTACTTAAGTTCAGCTGAAGTTCTAAGAAGTCGCGATGCTATGTTTGATGGCTACTACAATGATCCTGAAGTTTTATCTATGATTGAAAAGAAATTCGGGACTCCGACTAGAGATCATGTTAAAGAAATGGCAGCTGTCCCATTAAAAAGAAGAATATTAGAACCAGGGAATGAAAATTTAGGTCATCCAGCTGGTGGTAGAGCTGCAAATTCAAAAAATGCTGATATAAAAACAAAATATGGAGCTCAATATTGTTCTTAGAAAATTATTTGGTCTTGTAGAGATCTACTCCCCCAATTCTTAAAATGTTTCCATTATTCATTAACTCAGAGATTTTTAGACGATAAACGACATATTCAACTGAATTAGAAAAAATAAATTTTCTTTTTTCATTTATTAACCATTCTTTACTATTCTCTACAGAATGTAAATCTACCCATTCATTTCTAATAAAGTCAAAAGCTTGTAATTTCCACGATTTGGGCATACGATCTATAGATTCTTTACCAAATTTGCTTGCGTTTATTTCATAACTGTTTATTACTTCTGGACGCGAAAGATACATTTCTAATCCAACAGGTAATTCTGATAATGATTCTTCTAGGAATGAAGAGAAATAACCTTTTTGCTTACTATTGCTATTGAGGGGCACTTGATTATTAGATATTTTTCCTGATTTAGATAATAATGAGAAATTGCTAATTCTCACAATATTAGGGTCCCTAGTTTTCTTTACTAAAAGCTTAAATTTAGACAAATTTCTTGGTACTTTTTTTAATTTATAAATTCTTTTTTCGTTGGGAGACCATATTGGAATATCTTTTCGAGTATCTAATAAGATCCAATTTCTCCAATTAGATTTACCATATAGTTTCCAACTTGTGGGCATTTTGCTTGTAGATTCAATATCATTTGCGCCGAAAGATGTATTACCTAAAGAATAAGCTTTTATTTCCCATTTGCTTTTAAATTCTCTCTCAAGAGAAACGGGAAACCCAACAGTATTTTCCCAGAAATTATCCTTAATTAAATTCTCACTTAATGAAGGGTCATTATTAGAAATATCATTATCAAATTGAGTGTTAGAAATACTAAAGGTACTTATACGAACTATATTTGAATTCTCAGGTTTTTTAACAGTTAAAATTAACTCTCTCAAATTTGGTATTTTCTTTTCAAGAAAGAAAGTTCTCTTTTCATTAGGTTTCCATTCAGGTATATTATCTTTCTTATCTAAAACAACTATTTTTTTGTTATTAGTTTTACCAAGTAAAATCCAACTCGTGGGCATTCTAGTTGTTGAATTCTCACCATTGATTCCATAGTTGGCGCATCCTAATGTATAAGAGTTAATATAGTTCTCTTTATTAAGTTTCTTTTTAAGAGATAAAGGAAATCTTCCTTTTCTCTCCCAGAAATTAGATTGAATTAGCTTGGTTGGACCAATCTCTTTATCTATAAATATAGAAGTAGGAAGTATTTTTTTTTCTGATAATTTTTTATATTTTGCATATAAGCGGATTTCTACTATTGAATCATTAGGGTTATTAGATAAAAAGCGAAATTTATTATAAGATTTTTTTGAGTTTGTTAAAAATACCCACCTGGAATCTCTTGCTATCAGAGTATCATCAAAAATAAATTTTAAATTTTCCCAATTTCCCTTTTTATTTAATCCTTGTAACTGCCAATTTTTCTGTATATCTTTAGCTCTTTTCAATTCATTGGTATGTGCAATTTTAAAATCATTTTTGAACCAAAGAGCGATAGAATTGACGTTATGCAATTCTTCATCTTTTGAGTTAAAAATATAACAATATTTGGCAGCGTCACAATTATTTTTTAATTCTTTCTTTTTAAATCCATAGCCACCATAATTATCAGGATCTTTAAACGAAACGAGTTCATATCCATCAAGTTCAGCTAATATCTCGGGCCAATCTCTGTCATTAAGATGCGATCTCCATGGCTTTGAACGTCCTACAATTACTTTAAACTGAACATTAGGCGGTTTTAGCCCACCGACAGTACTGCTACCGTCATCATTTAATCTAAGTTGTCTTCTATTAGACCAATAAAAAACTCTTTCATAATTGTTTTTTAAATCTGAGAATGTAATACTCTGACGATTTCTATCCCAAGCAGTTTTGCCATCAAAAGAATAATTGTACCAATTTGATTCAAGCCTTTTATCAATCTCATGGGCATGTTTAAAACCAGAAACTTGATTGCCGTGTTCAAAGGCTGTAGTGATATGGGAAGATGCGATAGCTGTTACTAGTGCATAATTACTTTTTTCGTTATTTATAAAATTGTTAGCTCTCATAGACATTACTCTATGGTCGTTAAGTCTTCTTATTTCATCCCGAGCGGAATTTAAACCATAAAGGGAAAAAGTACCGAAAAAACCAAGAAAAAATATTAATAAATTATTTGTTGTCTTTAAGTTCATATTTAATTATTGGAGATTATATAATTTTTTGACTTCAGTTTTTTTTGTTGTTCTAAAAGATAAATTGAAAGAATTATCTCTAAAGTTTGTAAGGGGGTGAAAATTGAGAAATAATGTACTTTAGGTCTTATCCCTATAAATGCTACTGATAATACCAATGTAATAAGAAGTTTAAAATTAAACTTTGAAAGCTTGTATAACTTAGGATAGTCTTTATACAATTTCGGCCTAACAAAAGGAAATAATGATAATTGTGCAATCAAGAAACCAAAAAGTACTTTTGTGTTTTTTAATGAGCTATAAAAAAGATCAATTGTCTGTAAGAAAGAATTATTACTTCCAGAAATGTTTCTTTCAAAAATAATTGAATTTAAGAGCCCTGTCATATTCCAATAAAAGATCTTAAGATTTGCAACGTTAAGATAGATTGGCATAAATACAATAAAGATAGATAAAAACAAACCTAATATAAATATTTTTTTCTCTTGAAATCCTTTACAAGTTAGGAAGGGTAAAATAACTATAGGGATTGATGTAAATTTCACTCCAATCGCGAGTGCGCATAATAAGCTAGATATAATAAAAAAACTTTTGTTAGGCAAATTATTATTTGACTTTAAGAAACATATTCCTGCAATTAAAGGAATCAAAATCAATAAAAAACTTTCAGGATTTCCATAAGCAATAAGAGGTAAAAAACGAATCGGAATTATTAATGTAGAAAAGATAGCAAATAAAGAATAAGATATCCTATGAGTTATTTTATAGATGCAATTTGCAAGAAAAAAGCAACTAAAAGCTATACCTAAAGAAGTCAAAGTATTAATTATTCCAGAATAAAGTTCCGCATTATTAATTACATGTGTCTGCAAATCCCCAGTTCCTGCTAATTTATAATATAAAAAAATTATTACACCGTAAAAATATGAAACTGTTATCGCGGGATGAATTAATACTCCTAATTCATATCCAAATAAAACATTCATGCCATTTAAAAGATATGTATATCCAAGGTCACTTGGAATCAATATCCATGTTGGCCCTTTAATTAAATAAATAATTGAAAGCCAAATGAAAATAAATATTGAGCTAGCCAGGAAAATTAAAGTACTTTTTCTCTTGCAAAACTTAATTACTCTATTCAAATTATTTATAAATAATATTATTATAAATAGATAAATATTGATAAATCAAATATATTCAGAAATTTTTCATAAATTTAATTTCTTTTTTATTAAAGTATTAACTAATACAGGAGCGTTAAAAATAAGAAATAATTTTTATGATGAATTATTTTATAAAAGAGTAATGAAAAGAAGGCTATAAAATTTTCTTGCTTAATTTAATTAAATACTGATATGAATTTAATTTAAAAAATTTTATTTGGAAAATAAAATTCTGATTGTTATTTTATTTGTAAGATGAATTTTAATTCAATAAAAGCAAACTTAACTAAATAAACATCTGATAAGTTTTTAAATTAAATTGTTTATTTATGAATTACTATTTTTTAATGGACATTTATTGGTAAAATAAATTCCTAGGAGGAAAAGTATTATTAATTATTTAAAAAAATTCACTTGAAGTTTCAAAATAATTACAATTTAATTTTTCGTGCTAATAACATAATTGTATGATTGCTTCTTATCCAAATTTTCGTATTGGTAATGGATATGATATTCATAGATTAGTTAAAGGAAGAAAATTAATAATAGGTGGAGTTTTACTAAACCATCCCGAAGAATTAGGCCTTGATGGTCATAGTGATGCTGATGTACTTAGTCACTCAATTATGGATGCATTGTTAGGTGCGCTCTCTTTGGGAGATATTGGAAAATATTTCCCCCCTACCGATTTGAAATGGAAGAATGCAGATAGTTTGTACTTGTTATC
>CETG01189573.1_pt1 | contig 10231 bp, 15 predicted proteins | sample 361471 | NCBI WGS metagenome assembly CETG01 (sample SAMEA2622696, study PRJEB7988) | marine metagenome | isolation source: saline water (ENVO:00002010), including | reverse complement strand
TTTTTTTTTTTTTTTTTTGACCTTGCAAAAATAAAGTAAAAAAACCTGTAAATCATTCTCACAAATTAGCTACTGAAAATTCTCGATAAAATTATTTAAGGAATTTAGTTTGCTTTTAGATTGAAGCAACAAGAAGGCCTCGGGAAAGAGCTCCTGTGGAAAAGAATCAAATTATACAAAGAAATATAGCGAAGTTTTAACACTTCAGCTTCAAGGTCTCTGGATCAAATAACCAAAATGATTTTGATCCTTTCACCTTGATTGCCTAGTCTTTCTTTGGTTAAGAACTTAATAAGATGGTCAGCTTCCTGTTCCTGCTCCTTAAGCCACTTCTCTTTCTAATGCTTAAGAAGTTTTTCAAGAAGCAAATGAAGGCTTTTATTGTTAGCGCTATTGAGTGGCTTGTGCTTCAAACAGATAATGATCTTGACGATCAAATTTTTCTCAAGGTCCAAAGTTGCATGAAGCTAGGAGAAGCTTGAAATGAGCCTCAAAACTTTCCTCGTAATAGATCCTTCTTTTAGAGTTAACAACTAGATAATGGCTTGCAGTAGAAGGTCTTTAGGTCTCGAAAATGAGTTTTTTGCTTATGCCCTAGCTGCGCACTAAGACTGGACATAAAAGAAATTTAAGAAACTAATAAGAAATTAAATCAAGAAAAATTTCTTTTATATATTGAGTAATTTTTCATTTGCAGCCTCTCTTTGCAGTAGTTCATCCAATGAAACCAATGCTTGTTTAATCTCTTTTAATTCTCGTTCTAAACATGCACGTTTATGGTGTAAGAAACCAATTCTTCTTTTCATTTCTAGTCTTCTTCTTTCCCTATAGTCAATTTTATATATATGTCTATCATCTTTCGTCTTTTGCCGAATAGGGTTGAGTTCCTTTTTCATTGAAAACCTCTATATATATTTTGCGGAGAATTATTAAGTCCTAACCCTCCTAAAGCCCTCACTTAATAGCCGCTCGACATTTAGTGGAAGGCCCTAATACCTGTCTAACTAATTTAAGTAAAGTATGTAAATCCGTTTTTAAACTGGAGTGTTTTGACTCAAGATTTTATGCCTGAGTGTTCATCCTCAAGAGTTAAAGCCTATAAAAGTACGGCAACAAAGCTAAACAGACCTTTTATCAAGAGTCTGGCCACGTCTTAATTGATTGGCTCTTTAACTCATAAAAGATTAGGGGAGTGATAATGATCAGCCTATAAGAAACATCCCTACAAATCGCTTCTAATGTAATTATTCCAATGCATAAAGATATGGTCGTTGACGGCCTTCTGCAAACCCTTGAAGGGCAAGGGCAGGTACTTCCTTGTAAAGAGTGGGTCTCAGTTCAATTCCCCCGCGAGGGCCCTCGCGGGGGAATTGAACAAGACAAACTATCTCAGTATTCAGAGGTCGAATATATCTAAAAATTAACGTCTTTTTTTTCTGTTCACTTTGTCTCTTTTAGAAACCATTGCTTAAGTTGCCTCTAAAACGATGCAACTCAACTAATAGCAACGAAACAAAGGAACGGAAGGAGCAGAAAAGCACTCATTAGAAAGAAGAAACATCAAGAAGCAAAAGCAAAATATTTAGCTCAAAAACTCAAGCTTTCTTATGAGCAAATGCTGTTGGAGGTTCTCTTCCATAACAAAAAAAGCAATCTATGATTCACTGGTGTTTGCCAAAAAGAAGTGACTAAAGAAAAAAACTTCGACCAAAAAGTTCAGCAGTATTGGAATATTGCTCAATTATGCAAAACGAATAAACAGAAGATTATCTTTTTCAATGAAAATCAAGAAGCATTTAAGCTCGATCCTGATGCAGAAGAAGAAGCCAAGCAAGAGTATTGGGATCAAAAAGGAATGGGAGATGATGATATTGAAGAATTTGAAGAGAATGCTTTGCTTGGAGATGGTTATCCTGATGAATACAAAATCTTTGCTTTTGATTTTGTAATAACCAGCGGTAAAGCTTATTCAGAAATAACTACGACTTCTCTAGATGAAATTGTTGGGTTGATCTCCTCTCAACATCTTCAAGAGAATCTAGATAATGAAGGGATTTCATACGGCGGATCAGAAGCAGAAGATGAGGTGATGTTAATCCTTGAAAAACGAGCCAAGAAAAATAAAATAAATGTTTCTGAAGACGATTTAGAGGCCGCAACAAAAATTGCTATTCAGGAAATGAGAGATTGGATAGACGATAACTACGAAAGTTAGTTCCGTACACAAGTTTTGATTAATAAAAATTAGATCTGAATTTTTTTGAACTTAATTAAACTCTTATACTTCTCTTCTTAAACCAATAGCAATTTGAAATTCTTCTTTGAAAACTGCTTCTACTCCCAAATCAAATAATTGATTACAAAAATTCTATTTATTTAATTATTTTTTTCAATATACGAGTCCGGTTCGTTTTACTAAGATCAACTTCCTCACTTAAACATCTCCATTAAGAGCCTAATAATCCAATTCAATAGAAAATTATAAAAGACAAAAAAAAAGACCCTTGCGTAAAACGCCGGGTCAGGGTGATGGGGACACTATTTCTAAGCTATCTAAATCAAGAAATCAACCCCCACACATATGGTGCTATCAATCACCCTGCCAACCACTACAGATAGTACTAGGCACCTTAAAGAATGAGCAATTTCACTCATTCGAGTCTACGGTGATCAGCAAAAGAAAGAAAGCCAAGGCATCTCTCGACAGTTAAATTAGCCATAAATTCATCTTATACTTGCCATAAATGTTCCTTGGTAAGGAGAGCCGGATTCAGCCCGCACTTCGTTCATGTTTTCTTTATATTTTAATTTTAATTCCACTTTCCCTATGACACCTGAAGCGGAAAAGTTTAACGGCTGGGCAGCAATGATCGGTTTCGTTGCAGCTTTTGGCTCTTATGCAACAACTGGACAAATTATTCCTGGAATCTTCTAAATGGAACTAAATCCATTTAAACCATTCAAGCAATTTTCAGAAACCTTTTGAAATAGCTTAAAAGCTCTTAAAGGTCTGTTTAAGAACTGTTTTTGAAATGAGCAGTATTTTAATAGCAACTATTGTGAAATAATGAGTCCATCTTCTTAGATAAAAATAGCCAGCACCTAAATGCAAGAATTTCTCATCGTTGTTTTTTCTATACACATCAATGGAATTATTTCTTTGTAAGTCCTCCCTTCTCAAGCTTTCGATATAGGAACCACATTATCAATCCAGTAACGATAATTGGAGTATAAGCTCTAATTATCGCCAAAACTGGTAAAGCCACGACTGGGATCAGAAGAATTCTTTTAGTTGTTAATTTCTCTTGAACCGTTAAATTGTTCCACTCTAAGTAGCGTCTCCACTGAAATACTCTTTTCATTTCCCTCCCTTTATTACCTTTGTTTCCATCAAAGGTATGACGTAGCCATTTTGTAAAATCTTCCATACCTTTAAATCTCCTATCCATTTAAAGGTAGCCATAAAATAAAGTACTGCTACTTACATCTTTTTCTTTAAACCCTGTCCACCTAAAAAAATTAAGATAAGAATATTCAAAAGCAATGCTATCTTCAGTTGCTAGAGATTGTCGTTCTTTTGAGATTCGCCTTTCTTTGTAATTTCCTCTTTGTACTTTTTCATAGTTTTTTCACCTAAAGCGTCTTCGATTAATTCAAAAAACCAAGTCTTTAAGCTGTCGAATAGATTAGTCATAATCACTTCTTTTGTGGATATAATCTTGCGATCTTCTTTGCTTGGTTCTCTCTAGCTTCTATCTTGCGTATTTTATCTGAAGCTGAATCAACATTAGAAGTCACATTATAAAATACATAGAGAGAGACAACGGTAACTAGGATCCCAACGGTTAAGACAAGAAATCCAATGCTGCCTGTAGGAGATAGAAACTCAACGTTCAAGCTCGATGTTGAAAACATTTGATTATTTAGCAAGAAGTGCAATCTGTATCGATTGCATTTGAAGGATTTTTAAATGCATCTGCAATACCTTTAAGCATTAAAGCTATAAACGCAGAAGGAGATTAAAGTTCAGTAATACAAGCAAAACATTGCTGAGCTATGTTCTGCTTAATCATTTTATCCACTTGATCTTGTGTTGGCTGAAATGTCACTTGGCAATTTCCCATAATTAATCAATACGCATTAATAATCCATCATGGAGCAAAAGGCAGTCAGTTGCATGACAAAAACACCATCAAGAAAGTAATACTGTCTCAACAGGCGACCTATCCTACTTTGAATAAATATGTTTTATCTTTACTCATACATTATTTGCTACAGGCTAGAAATTAGATCAGGAAAGAGTTCACATCATCTGATGAAAATTAAATACTCTAATCCATATATTTCCATATTTTGAGCGCAATTGCTGATGGCTATGATCTATAAAAGGTTTAAAATAATAAAATGAATTTTCTTGTTGCAACATACATAGATCTCATCCAAAGCCTTGGCTTTTTAACTCTCCTTGTAATAGCTGGTTTAGCGGTCTGGCAATTAATCTATAAAAAAAATTCAGTCATAGAAGCAAAAGTCCGAATAGATGAAGAATGAGTGGAATATCTGCAATCTCTTGAGTTCGATCAACTAAGGGTTTATTTCCCATTCATTGGGGCATTGCTCTTATTTATAGGCTTCAACGTTATCTATATAAAAAATGATGAAAAAGAGTAATGCTCTGACTATCAATCTCTAAGAAAATCTTCAGAGATTAGTTTTCTTACTTTGTTATTTATAGGTTTTACATTATTGTCATAGTAAACAGCGTAGTAAAAAGCACATTAAGCCTATTAGCCGCACTGAATTTCTTTTATATTTGAATTAATCTCCTAAAATGTTTTTATTTCTTTTAACGATCCAATATCAAATGGAAGCTGAGTATCAAGAAAAGTCGATGCTAACGAATTTATTTACTGAGCATAAGTTTTGGGGTTGGACTGGTCTCTTCGTTATCTTTACTGCTATCTGTAGCATATTTTTTTTTCAAGTGCGTTCATGGGAAGAAGACGACAATGATATAAATAGGCTTAAATAACGAAAAATCATTTATATAAAAAGCAAGGGTCTGTTTTGAAGTCTATTCTTGCTTTTTATGTTTCCTTCTTAAGAATCATTAATTACAAGTTGCTTAGTTGTTGTCTGATTAAATCATTTAAAATCAAATAAATTTTTATGAACATAAATCCCCAACTGTTATTTAATTCTTCAATTACATTCGTAGTTGCTGGATTTTTATTATTGTTGAAAGGATTTTTTATCTTAGGAATAGCAGGGTTAATTATTGCAATTACATCTGGGATGTTTTGGTTCATGTCTGGATTCTTCGAAAAATTCGAATCAACCCCACCAGAAGTTGAAAGCGAAGATGACAAAGACGAAGAAGGTAAAGGAATCCTTAAACCATTTTAAAAATTATCAAATTTAATCAAAAGTAGAGTTATATCGTCTTGCCTTTGTTTTTTTCTAATCGTGTGAAATAAATTCCCAAGGAAAACAAAATGGGTAAAAATATAGAATGTATCACCATCATAAATTCAATATCAGACAAACCAGTCAAATTACCTTGTACTGGAAGTTGATCGGACCAAGTCCCTACCAAGTGCCATACTTTTGGGATTGAAGAAAAAAACATATTGCTTCAAGCTGAATCTTAATTTCATTTTAGAAGACTAGCTACCTTTCTATCTTCTGCTATATAAATTTTTTATTTCTTAATTTACTCAAAATAAATTATTATTGAGTATCATCAAAAACTCCTGGATTTACAGTTTCTATTAAGCTTGCTAGAAATTTATTTGAGATATTAATTGATTTATTTTTCTTACTTTTTAATTTCTCATTATTTTCAAAATCTTTGCTTAAGGCAATTGAAATAAGATGATCTATTGAGTAATAGCCTGGGCCAAGGAATAAAATAGAGAGGCAAGAAGCCTCATATAAAAGAAGAAGTTCCAATAAATAAATATTTAAACCAGAGGTATATATTGCATGATATATAGCTCCCCCAATAGTCAGCGAGATCCCTATTGCACCAAGACGGGTAAAAAAGCCAATAATCAATAACCAACTACCTATTATCTCGCACGCAGATGCAAAATATGCGCTCATTATAGGAAAAGGTATATTAATCGGCCTCAAAAATGCTTCGGCAAAATTTTGTATGTTGTTCAATTTCTCAAAGCCATGGTGAATCAAAAGACTTCCTACAAAGACCCTTATGATCAGCAAAGCAAAATTATTGAATATTGACTTAGTTAGAAAAGTAGAAAGCAAATTCTTAAAGTTGTTTCCATATAGTCAACAACTATCGTATTAGATTAATTAGAAAACATTTCAAACATGTATAATTAATTACTTTAAATAGTTTTTTATATCTGTAATGAAATAAGGTAATGAAACAACGTAATGAATATGTTCAAAGGAGGTAAAAAATATCATTCGAGAATGATTTATATGATGACGATTATAGCCTTAGAAGAATTATATTCTAGAACCTTTTCTTGAAATAAATGTTTGAAGCTTTTATGTACCTTATAGAAATAAGGAAGCAATCAGAAAATTACACTAAAGGGGAGAAAGGATAACTTCAAAATATAAAAATAATCATCAGAAGAGACTCCTACCTACTACTCCTGAAAGAAATAAAAATAAAGACTCAATATATATAAGCTTTTCTAATGTTTATTCTGAGATTCATATGATAAGGAATTTAGAATATTTAAATAAATATCAAATAGAGTATTATGAATAAAAAAATGCAGGAATATATTAATTCAAATGGCTATTAAGAGTAGTTAATTAATATTTTAATAAAGTTTTATTCAGCTAATACCCATTACTTTTAAGCCATAAACAATTAACCCACAACCAACTAAACAAACGTTAAGTAAACCCATCCCAACAGCTCCTACTGTAATAACGCCCATTGAGACAACTCCAATAGAAATAAATCCCATAGGCAATAGCCCAATAGCAATAATTCCTTTTGGGGTTAATCCAAAAGCAACTAATTTCATAGAACTCCCAAAATGTTCATTTCTTTGCAGTTTTTCAATCATTTGATTATTAGAAAGCTATGAGATGTCTTGTAATTTAAAAAGCATAAGGAAATCATCAACAAAGGAATTAAGCTAAATGAAAAATCTTTTCGCTTACAACGTAAATCAATAAGGACATTGAAGCCAAAGCCAAAAGAACTCCTACTAAAATCATTGTATTTGATTTTTTTGGTTGCAAATAATTGTTTTTTTTAGCCTTTTTTACCATAGCTTAATCATTTTTTTTTATACTTTAAGCAGGTTATTTCTAAAGGAGTTTTTTTGATCCTTTTGCTGAAAAAGTTTAAGAACTGGTAATCCTATTAATGATTACATATATTTTTTATGAAGTTGGAGTCCTCATCATGAAAGAAAATCTAATCTAAAATCAAAACCAGTACTTGTAAGATAAAAATCTACTCCAGAACTCCAAACATTGCTGATTCATAAGCCAATTCTTCAGAAGTCAGAATTAGCAATTGTTTTTTAGATTTCCAACGGCTCCCCACAACAAGAAGCAATGGCAAACCAAAGACAAAAGCACCTGCTAAAGTGATGATAAGGTTTGCTATGGCGGTCCCCTGACCTGGGTCGATTACATACTGCATTAAGCTTTTATACACTCCTTAAAAAGTCTCAAGGTTTTTAAGGTTTTGCCAGTGCTGCTTAATAAAACTTTTAAGTTATCTACCCTGAGCTAGACATAATCCAACTTCGTAAACGATCTGATTTGAAGTTAAGCACTCTTAGGGAAAAATCTTGGGAACCAATTCAGCAAAAGTGTTTCAATAGGATTAGAAAAACAGATTTAAAGAAGGAATTATTATTCTTTTTCGAGTTTTTTAATAGGTCGAGTTTTTTTGGTTTTTCAACTCTTTCATTCTATATTCTGATTAAATTCTAAAGTAGCCAAAATGATTGAGATTAAAATGATCGCTTGGATAGGAGGAGCTTTAGTCATTTTTTTCTTGTCCGTTTTTCTTTATGTGATCCAAGTAAAAATTCAGCTTTGGAATCAAGAGAACAAATCCCCCCTCCCTTTAGAAGGATTCTTATCAATTACAAGTTATCTTGCTGCCCTGGCATCCCTAACAATTATGTTTACGGCTCTTTTTGAAATATTATTATTCTCGCCAACTTCGTCCTTTATTGCATCATTAATAATTGCTTTCATAACTGGTTTCCCAATGTGGGGAGTAGTTAAAGGGTTATTGAAAGAAGTTGAGGCAGGAGAATTAAAAGAAATCGTTCCAGGAAAATTTTAAAAAAGAAGACTATATGTAATCTCTTAAATGAAAATCCAGTTCTCTGAAAAGTTTTTTGGAAGAAACAAGCCTCGAACTCAATTCTGCAGAGTTATATGTAAAAAAGCTAGAATCACTTCCATGCATTGATTGTGTTCGTTCCTGGCTAAAAGGAGAAATTGACCAAGCTGTCAAAAATATTACTCATTGCTATGAACTAGGTCTTATAAAAAAATAATTAAAAGAACGTTTAATTTCCGAAATTAAAATAATAATGAAAGAATATTAAAATACATTTAAAAAATTTAAGACCTAAATCTTCTCCTCAACTTCTCAAAAAACTTTCTCCTCATGTCCTTTTCAGATGATCAAATGTTAGAAGCAATCTCTAAAGAAGGGGTTGTTAAAGAATCTGTCGATCAAATTAAAGTTGCTTGCAAATTATTACAGGATAAAACTGGCTGCCCAGATACAGATATAGACGAACTTCTTACTTTCCTTATTGGTAGATGGAAATAAGGAAAGTAAGAAGTTCATCTATAAATTAAATTTTACAAGCTTTATTTTAATAAAATCATATAATTCATCTTGTAAAAACCACATAATTTTAAAAGAACTAAATATAAAAAAGCTTAATTGCCAGAAATAAAAGAATGGAATAAATTTATTTCTTATATAGAAAAAGTATTTCTTATATAATGACTTTAACTAAAAAAGTAATTATCATAAGGATTAGAAATATTATTATTGCAGCAATTAATAGTTGAAAGAAATATTTTTGTGATAAATGCAGCCAATCGTTTTCCATCCTAAGAGATATTTTGGAATCATTTTAGCAATGAGATAGGTTGCCTTTACTCTTCTGAATTTAAATATTCACTTGTTTGATCAGATATTGATTCAAGCAGCGAAGCTCTCCCAACATTAGTTTCTATTTTCTTTCTTAAAGAAGAGTCTTTTCTTTTGATTGGGATATCTTTAGCTGACCATGAAGAGCCTCCTCTAACAAGAGTCTTCTTAGCTGACCATGCATAAAAGAAAAGCGCTATTAAAGAAATTGCAGCGAAAGCCACAAGTAACGCCAGGGCAATTAGATATTGATTCATATCCCTATTAAAAGCAAAATTCAGCGCTGAAGGAAGAAGTCAACTGTAACCTATAAAAATCGTTGTTATTAAATGTTTGTTCTGGTATTATTTTTGAACTTAAAAAATAATAATGTCAGAGCCAGAAGCTCTTTATGTCCTATTAGCTCCAGAAGGACAACTATGTGGGAATGGGCAATTGAGAGAATCCATTAATGAAAGGAGAGAGCGAAAAGGTGATGATTACCCAATGTGGTATTTAAGCCCTGAGTTAGTTCAAAAATTTGGATTACATGAAAACAGCAATTATGAAGCAGTAGTAGCTGCAGATCCTTCTGCAATAGCATGGCTGAAATTAAGGTTTGGAGGCGACAGGAAAACAGTACAAATAGAAACCAGTCAATTATGGGAGTGGGCAAGTCTTCCTCCTGAACCAGACTTCAGAAGAGATATAGGACTAAAGAAAAGCAAATAAACACGAGATAGAATAAATAAATAAATGTTTTAAGGCCCTGAACCCTTTACACACAATCACAATCCATCACAAACAAGAAGGTAAGACCTATACCTTTGAAGTGCCAGAAGGTGAATACATTCTTAAAAGCTTCGAATCAAAAGATGAGAATGGGCAGATAGTTGGAGACCAGCTTCCATTCTCATGCAGAAACGGCTGCTGCTCTGAATGTGCCGTCAAAATAATCTCAGGGGATATGGATCAAACTGCTTGTATTGGGTTATCGCAAGAACTAAAAAACAAAGGCTATGGTCTCTTATGTGTTTCAAAAGCAACTGGACCGCTTGAGTGCGAAACTCAAGAAGAAGATGAAGTCTATGAGGAGCAATTTGGTAAATACTTCAAAGGTTTAGA
>CETG01108016.1_pt1 | contig 10236 bp, 6 predicted proteins | sample 361471 | NCBI WGS metagenome assembly CETG01 (sample SAMEA2622696, study PRJEB7988) | marine metagenome | isolation source: saline water (ENVO:00002010), including | reverse complement strand
GTGGTGGTCGAGTATGAGGTCCTGGAGCCGGTCACCGGTCCCCGCGAAGGCATGCAGGAAGATGCAGCTCAGGTGCACCCCGGCCGGGCCAACCATCTCCGGACCTGCGAAGTGAAGCGTGGTGATGTGGACGCAGCGCTTGCTGCTTCTGCGCACGTTCTCACAGAGACCTTCTCGAGTCAGCGCATTGAGCATGCTTATCTGGAACCAGAGTCTTGTCTTGCCCTTCCGCGTCCCGATGGAGGGGTCCAGGTGCACACTCAGGGGCAGGGTGTGCATGACGATCAACGCCAGATTGCTGCGGTGTTGGGGGTCGGTCTCGACCAGGTTTATGTGCAGCTTGAAGCCAACGGCGGTGCCTTTGGTGGCAAGGAGGATCTCTGTATTCAGGCGCACACAGCGTTGCTCGCGATGACTCTGTCGCGGCCGGTCAAACTCACGGTTTCACGCGAACAGAGCATGTTGATGAGCCCCAAACGACACCCCATCGAGATGGAGTACACGGTCGGTTGCGATGACAAGGGTCACCTGACTGCCGTAAGGGCCCGAATCTTCGGTGATACCGGGGGCTACCTCTCGGTGGGGGACAAGGTGCTGGAGCGGGCCGCTGGTCACTCCTGTGGTCCCTATTTCGTTCCGGCTGTGGATGTAGAGGCATACACTGTCTACACCAACAATCCAGTCTCGGGAGCCTTTCGGGGATTTGGGGTCAATCAGGTCGCCTTTGCCATGGGTGGCATGTTGGATCGGCTTGCCGATGCCGTAGGTATCGATGGCTATGACATTCGGGATCGCAACCTACTTGAGGTCGGCCAGCCTTTCGCCACCGGTCAGCTTATGGATGAAGGTCTGGGTGTGCGGCAGTGTCTTGAGGCGGTCCGAGATGTCTACAAGTCGGCGCGCTATGCGGGGATTGCCTGCGGCATTAAGAATACGGGCATCGGTAATGGCATGCCGGACATCGGCAGGGTACGCATTCAGGTCGATTCACATCAACAGGTCACGGTCCATACCGGCTACACCGAGATGGGGCAGGGCCTCTACACCGTATTGCGGCAGATCGTTGCCCACGAGACTGGAATCAGCCCAGATTCCATTCAAGTTCAGGTAAGTACCGAGTACGCGGTTGAGTGTGGGATGACGACCGCCTCTCGTGCCACGATGCTTGGTAGTGAGGCGACCCGTCGTGCCTGCGCTGCCCTTTGTGAAGAACTCAATGGAGGCGCGTCGCTCGCTGATCTTGTGGGTCGTGGTTTTCACGGTGAATTCATCTGCGACTTCACCAGCAAGCCAGGTGATGGTGGGGATAATCCCGTAACGCATGTCACCTTTGGTTACGCCGCTCAGGTCGTTGTGCTCGACGATGAGGGAGAGCTGTCTCGAGTGGTCGCCTGTCACGATGTGGGGCGGATCATGAATCGAGCGCTCTGTGAGGGCCAGATCGAAGGGGCCCTCCACATGGGCCTGGGCTATGCGCTCTGCGAGGACATGCCAACTGAGGGGGGGGTGCCAGTGTCCACCAAGATCGGGCACCTGCACATTCTCAAGGCCAAGCACACTCCGGAGATTGAAGTGAGGCTGATTGAGGTGCCTGATGTCCATACCGAATATGGCGTGAAGGGGGTTGGTGAGATCGGCCTGGTACCGACCGCTCCAGCGGTCGCCGGCGCGCTGCATTCGTTCGACGGGATTCGTCGTCACACCCTACCCATGAGAGGTTCGGCAGCCGGCCGTGCGGTGTTGCCCAAAGCCGCCCGCGAGGAGGACCACGCGTGACCTCGACTTTGCTGGCCTGGCAGGGCCTTATCACCTCATGAATGAGTCCGCACCGAGGGCGGGAGCCGAGCTTTTAGGAGATGTCACAGTGCTGGCCTGTGGCGGCAACGCTCTCATCGATCCATCACGCCCCCCTACGGTGGAAAATCAGTTTGCAGTGACCGCCCGGGCCATGGCACCGGTGGTTGATTTGCTTCAGGCAGGCGAACGGCTGGTGCTCACACATGGCAACGGCCCGCAGGTGGGCTTCATGCAGCTTCGCAGTGAGTTGGCCAGCGAGGCCATCCATGAGGTCCCCCTGGATTCCCTGGTCGCCGACACCCAGGGGGCTATCGGATACATGATTCAGCGGGCGCTGCGTGAGGAATTACTGTCACGAAACGTAGCTGCCGAGGTCATAAGTGTGGTCACCGAAGTGCTGGTCGACCCGCGAGACCGGGCCTTTGAGGAGCCTACCAAGCCCATCGGTCGATTTTACAGCGCCAGCGATGCGGCCAGCCTCGCCGAGCAGCGAGGCTGGGAGATGGTTGAGGACTCTCACCGGGGTTATCGGCGGGTTGTTTCATCGCCATCTCCGGTACGCATTGTTCAATTGCCGACCATTCGACGCCTGGTTGAGGCCGGGGTTACAGTGGTTGCCTGTGGAGGTGGTGGGATACCGGTTCATCGCACCTCCGATGGTCAGATAGAAGGTATTGAGGCGGTGATTGATAAGGACAGGGCCAGCGCCTTGCTCGCTGTCCGCCTTGGTGCACGGCGGTTGGTGATCACGACCGAGGTCGACTGTGTGTACCGGGACTTCCGCCAGCCGGGTCAGCAGTGTCTGGCAGAGACCAACATCGAAGAATTACGGCAGCTTGCCAGGGAGGGTCAGTTTCCCCCCGGTAGCATGCGACCGAAGGTTGAGTCTGCGATATTCTTTCTGCGCCGGGGAGGTCAAGAGGCGATTATCTGTCGCCCAGAGCACCTCGTAGATGCCTTTTCCGGCAAGGCAGGAACCCGAATACATAAGGAGTGAGGATGGCCCAACAATCGCTCACGCTTCCCGCCCTCGATGAGGCCGCTGTTGAGTCTCTGCGTGGACGTTCCATGTTCTCGACGACTGACTGGACGGCTGCTGAGCTGGTTACCCTGCTGCAGGTCGCAGATGCTTTTGAGGCCTTGGACCGGGCTGGCCGTCGGACCGAACTGCTGCGGGCTGAGTTGGCCTATGCCTTATTCTTCGACCAGAGCACCAGGACCAAGTCTGCCTGGGCCGGAGCTGCTTCACGGCTGGGAATGCAGCCCGTCATAGTAGATGGAGGTTCTACCCAGCTTTCCCACGGCGAGACTGCCGCTGAAACTGGCGCAATGCTGGGTATGAATTCCCATGCAATGGGGATTCGACACGACCTGATCCTCGGTGAGGGCAACGCTCTGATGCGGGATATGGGGAGCGGTATTGCGGCCTATCTTAAGGCAACAGCTGACCCGCGCAGTGTTCCCATTATTAACCTGCAGTGCGACCTTGACCATCCGACTCAGACGCTTGCCGATGCCATGTGGCTTCGCGAGCGGTTTCCAGGGGGGCTCAGCGGACGCAAGATTGCCGTGAGTTGGGCTTACTCACCAAGTTACGCCAAGCCGTTATCGGTACCCCAGGGACTTAGCATGCTCTTGCCTAGGCTTGGTGCGGATGTGGTGCTGGCCCATCCGCCTGGTTATGAGTTGCTGCCAGACTGCCTGGAGGCTGCTCGCCAGGGAGCTGTAGAGGGAGGTGGGTCCTTGGCCGTGGTCGACTCTATGGATGCAGCGTTTGCCGATGCCGATGTGGTCTATCCGAAGAGCTGGGGCCCGCAGCAGATCATGTGGTCGCGGGTGGATGCCAACCGCAGAGGCGACCAAGAGGCGATGAAGCATCTTGAACAGCAGGCTCTGGAACAGAACGCTCGGCATCGCGACTGGATCTGCGACGAGCGTGCCATGGCGCTGACTCGCAATGGCGCTGCCCTCTATATGCACTGCTTGCCAGCTGACATCGGCGATGAGGTCTCGGCAGGGGTGATGGCTAAGGCACAGGTCGATGTGGCCCGCGAAGCCAACAAAAAACTCTATGTGATCATGGCCCTGTTGGCTTCTTCCAAAGTGCCCCAACTGGCATCTAGACTTCGTGGTCTGGCTGGTTGAGTCCTTGCCTCAGGCTGCTCATCTTTTTTTACCCTGCTAGATCGTTTACTGGAGCCACATGTCTGCACTCGACCAGAAAATCTCTGAACTGGCCCTTCGCTACCGTCCTCTCGCCGCAGAGATTCTCGCCGAGACCATTCGGATTCCGGCAGACTATGTTGATCGCAGCCCTGAGGCCGGTGGCGATCCTGCTTGTGGCTTGAGCAATCACGAGGGTCCGCGACTTGAGTATCTGCGCCGAATGATCGTTGAGCATGACTGTGTCGCTGACCCAGCCGATGTTGACTTTGACGAGTTCGGTAATCTCGCTTGGACGGTCCTGGATCCGGACGACCCCACTCCGGTCGCTGAGCGCCGCATTATCTATTTCGATGGCCATACCGACACCGTAAAGGCTCTTCGCGATCAGTGGAGCGAGAAGGTCGGCGCAGGCATGGACGCCTATGATGGTCTCACCGACTCCAATGCCGTAGATGTGAGCTTTCTGCGGCGCGAACTTGGCCACCTGCCTCCAGATGAGGAGTGGGAACACATGCTCTTCGGTCGGGGCGCAGCGGATCAGTTAGGCGGAGTGATTGCCCAGCTGATCGCCACCAAGATTCTGGTCGAATTGTGCTCGGAAGGGTCTCTCCGAGGGGTTGTCGTGCGCTCCTTCGCTACCGTTGCTGAGGAAGATAACGATGGTGGCGGGCCTATGTACTTTGCCCGTGAAGTGTGGCCGCATGGTGGCGCCGAGCAAATCCCCGATGTGGTGATTCTCACTGAGGGTACTGGCGATGCGGCCAAGGGAGCCCTTGGCATCTATCGTGGGCAGCGGGGTCGTATGCAGATCGAGCTGAAGATCATTGGTCGCTCATGTCATGGGTCGATGCCCTGGGAGGGCCTCAATCCTCTGGAATACGGTGGCGCAATTGTCGCAGAAGCTGCCGCTCGGTATGAGGCCAGGGAGGGTTTCCTCGATCATGAATTCCTGGGTCACGGTACCCGAACCGCGTCATGGGCACGGCTAGAGACGCCAAGTGACTGTGCGGTTCCAGATACCTTTACAGTGCGATTTGATCGGCGTCTGACCTTCGGCGAGAGCCCAGCTCAAGCAGTGGCAGATGTGGAGGCCCTGGACGGGGTCGAACGTGCCCGTAAGGCGGGGCTCACGGTAGAGGTTTCGATCCCTGAGTACGATGAGCCTACCTGGCGTGGTTATGTGCCGGGCAATCCCCAGGTCTATCCAGGCTGGATGACTCCTGAGGACCATCCAGCCATTCAGGCTGCTGTTGATGCCTACCAGCGGGTGGTCAGCCCGCATGTCGTTAAAGAGACTGCAGAGGCTGGTTCTTTGAGCAAACACTGCCGGGTCGATCGCTGGATATTCTCAACCGATGGGGTTGGCTTTCCTATTCCCAGCGACGACACCACGGTTGCAGTACCCGAGTCGAAGCGCTGGGTGGACTCGGGTCCGGTGCGGTATCCCGCCATGTTTGGCTGCGGTCCTGGAATTGAGCAGAACACGCACAAAATAGGAGAGTGTGTGGATCTTCGTGAGTTGCAGCATGCGATCGCGATGCTGTCGCGGTTTCCGAGTCTGTTTGCTGCCGAGTACTGAGTTGAATGGCGGCGGATTTCGCTCAGTCTCTCATGCGAGACCACACCGCCTGCGCATCGGCCGCTGCCCGTTGCTGAAGCGCTGCTGTATCGATCCCGCAGGGCATTCGATTCTGTAGTCGCCACCTGCCCGCTACCATTACATCTCGCACCGCTGACGAAGTCAGACGAAATAGAAAGGATGCCGCCAGGTTGGCATCGCTCAGCGGCGGTCCGGGGATGGGGTCGAGCACGACCAGGTCCGCTTCGAATCCGGGGCGGATCCCACCCAGACTCACGCCAAGCTTTTGGCTGGCCAGCGCCGAACCCTGATGCAGGACCTCAAGCCAGCGCTGCGGGCTCCAGGGGACTCCCTCATCCTGAGCCCTAAACCAGCCCGCCTGCAGTTCTGCGAACAGGTCGCCGCCGATGCCGTCGGTGCCGAGAACAGTGGTGTCCGGGAAGGACTCCAGCTTTGGATAGCCCACGCTGTTATTCTGATTACTGCGCGGTTGGTGACTGACCCAGATGCCCAATTCATCAAGGTGCTGGAGCTCGGTTCGGCTCAGGTGGACGCAGTGCGCAAAGATGCTGCCTGGAAGTAGGGCTCCGAGCCTTTCCATGCGGCCGATAAGCGCCTCCCCGGTGGCCCTGGCGTCGTCGACCGCCTCGGCGACATGAATGTGCAGAGCGACACCAGCCTCTTGAGCCAGCGATGCGCAGCGCGCAAGGCTCTTGTCGCTGAGGGTGAAGTTTGCGTGAGCACCAATCATCACGCCACGCATGGGGCTTTGCTTGTCCAGCATCGAGTAGTGTTCTTCGAGTCCTGCTAGGCTTTCCGCCTCGCCACCTCGATCGCTGACTTCGTAGCAGAGTACGTGCCGCATTCCCAGCCTTGTGAGCCCTTTGCTCACGGCCTCCAGGCTGCCATTTATGCAAGTAGGGGAGGCGTGATGATCAAAGATCGTGGTGACTCCGGCGCGCAGCGCCTGGAGACCTCCGACCAGCGCTGAGGTCTCGACGCTGGGCAGGTCCAGGGCCCGATCAAGTTTCCACCACACGCCTTTCAGCATCTCGGTGAAGCTGGCCGGTGTTGTGACGGGCATGGGCATTCCGCAAGCGAGCGCCGAGTAAAGGTGGTGATGGGCCAGGCACAGGCCCGGCATGAGCCAACGCCCCGTGATGTCGAGGCGAACTTCGTGAGGCTTGAGCGGTAGCTGGGACCCTACCTCGACGATGCGCGTTCCGGCGATTCGCACATCGGCTTCAGTCACCGTGCCAGAGTCCAGATTCAGCAGCAGGCCGCCGGTGATCAACATAGATCTTGCCTAGGCGCTTTTGCGCAGGTCGAGGGTGCGTGAGTCAAAGTCCGCAACCAACTCAATTTGTTGCTCCCAGAACTCGGGCTCCCATAGCTGATTCAACTCGGCTACATCCTTGCCCTGCTGTTCTACCCAGGTGAAGTACTTCTGGTTGTGCCAGCGCAGTCGAACCTCTTCGCTTCCCTCGAGTAGCCAGCAATCAATGGCACCGTTGAACAAGCTGATGCGCTGCGCTGCGCGGTCCGGGCTCATTTCACCCTGCTGTCGGTCGAGTCGTCGGAGCACCGATGGGTAGCGGTCAAAACCATCAGTGGCGACGGTAAAGACGCGGTCGTCGCGGTCGAAGCCGTAGTGTCTCGCTGCTTTAATAGCGCCCAGCACATTGCATACCCCGCTGATGCCGAAAACGCCGTCAAGGCTAGCGATGAACTCACTGTCCAGGCCCAGTTCGCGCTGGAGGGTCTCGCGTCCTTCCTGGATTAGCTGTAAGCCTTCGAGGCAGGCCTGATCATCGATGCAGATCAGCAGATCCATGTTGCGGACATTGTGGATCCAGGTGACATGCTTGTCGCCGATCCCCTCGATAGCGTGAGCGCCGAAGCCGACGTTGTAGAGGGTCGGGCACTGGATGGGCTCAACGCCTACCACCTTGCAGTCTGGGTAGTCTTGCTGGATGCGATCTGCCGCCGCTATGGTACCGGCGCTCCCCATCGCCGAGACGAACGCGGCGATGCCTGAACCTTCTGCCTTCATTTCCCGGGCCAGGGCCACTGCGCTGCCTCCCGTTACGTGGCGGTGGAACCGGTAGTTGCCGAAGTCGGAAAACTGGTTGAGGATCCGGTTGTTAGGATCGCTGCGAAGCTCAGCGACCTTGTCGTAGATTTCCTTGACGTTGGACTCCGACCCTGGAGTAGCGATGTAGTCGGCTCCATAACCACGAATCTTCTCGAAGCGCTCCTGGCTCATCTCTTCCGGCAGGACAACCAGTGATCGGAAGCCGATTCTGGGACCGACCCAGGCCCCACCGATGCCGTAGTTGCCGGTTGATGGAAAAACCAGGGTGCTGCCGTCGACGCTGATCTCGCCGCTAACAATGCCTTCGCGCAGGCAGCTGTAGGCAGGCCCAACTTTATGGCTTCCGCTGGGAAAGAGGCGACCGCTCATGACCACAATCTGGGCCTCGGTGCCTGTGAGCTCACGGGGCAGTACGAGATGCTCGATGTTTCCATTGGGTCTGCGCCAGCACATGTTGAACAGCTGGATGGGGTCTAGCGGGTCCTCACAGGTCAGCGCTGACCTACGAATTTCCGGTGGTTGTTGTTCCGGGTGCAACAGCTCGTTCAAGGTCGGTAGGGTGGGTAGCGTCATGGTTCTCGTCCGGCCTCCAGTGGATTTGTCTCGGGCAGTGGGGGCAGCCAGATGGAACTTCCTGCTTCACTCAGAGCCGAGAGGTAGAGCCTCATGGTGATGATGTCAGCGAGCTGGACCTCACCCTGGCCAAGACTGGATAAGGGCTGATCATCGAGCAGCTCCAGGGTCCCTGCCGGCGTCTCCAGCACTGCTCGCTGCTCATCTCTACGGCGATAACGGATGGTTTCTCCGTGCCGGCGCCAGCTGATCTGGTCTCGTTCCGGAGACAACAGGAAGGCGTCCCTATGGGGGTGGTCGGCGAAGGACTGCTCGGTTAGAAACACGGTTGGCTTGACGATGTAGGGGCCGCCATCTTCCGGGCACCAGGTGTCGCATTCACCGCATAGGTTACAGAGGTCGCCGGTGTTGCCGATTTGATGTTTCTTGGCAATCAGGAGGGGAGCTCCAGGCTCCATCTCTATGTGTTGATCTTTCCAGCGCAGCAGGGCTCCCTCATGGTGACCAGTTGGAAGGGCGACGGTGAAGTTGGCTGCGTTTGGACAGACTGGCACGCACTTGTCGCAGGTGATGCAGTCGAGCAGTTCCAGGTCTGAGTTGATCTTGTTGGGCGGCTTTTGATTTCGCTCGCGCCGATATCTGGGGTCGGCAACGGCGGCATCAACCATCTCTCGGAGCTGTCGCTGAGCTCCTTCTAGCGGGCTGTTCGCTGCTCCAGTGAGGTAGGTGTCCAGGTCCCCGCAATCGCGCAGCTTCATCTCCCGCTCCAGGGCTCGAACTTGCTTTGTGAGTCGCCCGTAGCCGCGGCCCTTGAGCAGGTCCGAACAGCTGGTTACAGGCATCAGCCCCGAGCTGATCGCTGCAGGCAGGTTCTTAGCGTCGATCCCTGCTGAGAAGGTGATGGGTAGTTCCGGGCGGGTAGCTTCCCTGAATTCTGCGGCGAGTGTCGAGGACAACACGAACAGAGGAGGGCCGCTTAGGTAGCAGGCCTGATCGCCAAAGGGCGCTTCCTCACTGCGGCAGATCAAGGTGTTGGAGAACTTGACGCCAAAGCCTAGGCCTGCTGTGTCAGCCAGTGCCTCGAGGCGGGGCAGCATGTCCATCAGCTGATCCCACTGCAGGTCGTTGTCGAAGTCCTGAGCTTCCAGTTGGATGTAGTCGTAGCCCATCTCATCGAGCATGTGACGGGCTCGTTGGTAGCCCAGTAGAGTCGGGTTTAGCTTGACCACGGTGTGCAGGCCCCAGTGCATCAGCTGGGTGGCGATGGCTTCGATCTCGTGAGCTGGACAGCCGTGGAAGGTCGAAATCGTGACCGTATCACTCACGCATGGTGGGCAACTGACATCGGCCCAATGGCGTAGGTGTGGAGGGAGCTCTGAGCGTAGGGCCGCAAGCACACCGCTAGCGTCCCTCAGGGTCTCGATGTAGCGGCGCACCGGCTCGCTCCTGATGCCGTCCAGATCGTAGCCCACGCTCAGGTCAAACAGGCACTCCGCCCCAGGCCAAAGACCTGGGCCGTGCTCACTGGCGAGCACGTGAATGAGGTACCAGCCCTTTATGTATTCCAGGGCCGACTCTGGAATGCGCAGTTCTTGAGACCACTCGACGTTGTAGCCGATGTGCGGGACATGAATGCAGGGCCTCGGGATGACCAGTTGGTCGTCGAGTTGGACCGTCTTAAGCTCCATAAAACGCCCACCTGCGAGCCACGAAAGCACAAGGTTCTGGGCGAGCTGTGTGTGTGGACCTGCGGCCGGGCCTACCGGTGTCGCGATGGACTTACCAAAGTGCTTTCGATGCAGGTCGCGGCTTGGGTCCGGTAGCCACCAGTCTCGCCGCGGCAGATAGTAGATGCTCTCGCCGTTCTCGATCTCGTGGAACAGGCGGTCGGCAAGAGTCGCGAGGGGAATTGGATATAGGTCAGGAGTCGGCATGGAGTGCGGTTCCGCTTGCCATTATCCCTTAATTGGGCCGCTCCTGCTGCTTGGTTTATAGCGGCGCGCTTCATCGAGGCTCAAATGTCGGG
>CETG01001142.1_pt1 | contig 10249 bp, 8 predicted proteins | sample 361471 | NCBI WGS metagenome assembly CETG01 (sample SAMEA2622696, study PRJEB7988) | marine metagenome | isolation source: saline water (ENVO:00002010), including | reverse complement strand
ACCGATTACGTTAAGGCCGAAGAAGCACGTCTTCGCAATCAGTCGAAAGCAAGATAACATTATTGAGTAAAGGGTTGTCTTTCGTGAATGTTGAGAGACAACCTATCTCACATCCCAGGATTTTTATTCAAATGGCAGCATTGCCTCTTCTATTGCCTGTTGGTCACAAACGCTTATAGTCAGTGCGCGAACTAATTCTGCAATGCTCTGGGCGTGATGAGTAATTGTCTTCTGTTCACTGGCAACGCAACATTGTTGTAATTTTGCCAGGCTTTTGAGTAAGTGGATAAGCACCGCAATCTGGTCGTTAGCTGACTGCCTGACCTGGCTATACGCTTTATCTACCACGCCGGCAAAGGTGAATGTGCGCCGTTTCAGCCACACTTCTGACGAAGTATGAATGAGGTTTTGTGCCGGAAATTCGCGGGAGGCTACCTGCACACAGATGGCGGTTAGCTTATCCACGCAGGTAATGGCCGTATGAGGGTCATTAATCCCTGGCGATAAGGCGCGTAGCGCAATTTCAACCAGCTGACTGATTGCAAACTCAGGATCCTGAATGGGGGTTCGGTTGGCGCCCAGCACTACCGCTTGCCGTAAAGTGGTAAAATCAGCTTCGCTGGCGGGCTGGCGGCAGTGAACGGTAAATAATGCTTCGCCGCATAAAACATGGTCGCCGCTGCGAACATGTAACTCGCACCCTGCCACCTCGGTGGCATTCTGATTCAGAAAGCTCGAGTAATTGATGGTTTGAACATAACCGTTCTGAACCGCTTTCACGCTTACCCGAAAGTCACCTTGTGGCGCTGCCCACTGCTCAGCAATAGCGCGGAAAGATGAATTGGACTCAGGGACCGGCAACAAAGAATTAATGTTGCTTTCGAAATGTTGTACACAATTGGCAATCACCTGATCGGCCTGAATTGAACGGGACACGTGGTGGATAAAATAAATGATGGTGACACAATCGATGAGAGCCAGGAACACAGTGGTACCGGCTAACATGGAAACTGCATCCTGGTTACTGTTTATCGACGACAGATGATGCAGGGAAATCAGGCAGAACAGGAAGGTGGAAACCAGAATGCCCAGTACCATCTGGGTATTGCGATCCTGCATAAAATTACGAATTAAGCGTGGCCCAAACTGATTTGAAGCCAAAGTTAGCGATACCAGGGTCATAGAGAAAGCAATACTGGTTACGGTTATCATGGCGCCGGCGACGGTAGACAGCAGTTGCTGAACGCTCTGTTGCGTAACCAGAGGAATGAGCGGTCGTAAAACATCCGGCAGAAAAGCCCGTTCGATAACAGATAAACAGGCATAACACAGCGCCACACTTATGCTCATCATCAGCAGTGGGATAAACCAGTAGCTGGTAGACAATGATTCCCATAGCACGCTGAGGCGGGTGGTGAGCAGCCGTAAATTCATCCGTTTTCCTAATAAGCAGTGAGCTTTCCTGTAAAATACCAGTTTAGTACGAATTAACCCATTGATTTGGATTGATTAGTTTTTTCTTAACTGGTGGTGTATCGTGTCCACCAGGAAAGTCAGCAAGGTCAATGGATCAGTGACACCAGATTATACTCGATACTCGAAAGCCGAACTTGAACAAGCGCTCAGCACCATCGATAAGGCGCGGTTTCCTGAGCGGGTGAAAAAAATTCATCAGGCGCTGGACGCACTTGATGCCAACAAAGACGATTCACCCGTGCCAGAGCAGGACATACTGCTGCCAGAACCCGAAACACCTGAGCAAATGCAGCGCAAACTGCTTGGCACATTAGCGCTAATTTTTAGCGGATTAATTCTCGGCGCCATGTTATTACCGGTTTATTTTCACTCTTTCTTACTGAATAACGATATGGTTACCCCCTTTAAATGGGCAGCCTTAACGGCGGGCCTGGTGGTATTTGTGATAACTTGCAAACAATTTTTACACACCAACCACCTGCGTAAAATGAATGCCGAGCGGTTGGCGAAAGGCAAGCAGCCCATAACCGTTGACTCACCGCGCCGTTTCTATGGTGCGTTTGGTGCTGCCTTGCTGATTGCTTTGTTTACTGCTTTAGCTGTTTACCGTGGCGCGCCGGTGGCGCTGCACCTGTATGTACTGGACGCCAGAACGGCAACTGAGCAGGTGACGATCGCTAAGTTACCTCACCGCTTTCGTAAAAAGCACTGTAACGGTAAAATTTATCTGGCGGAGTACCAATCTCAGTTTTTTGATTATGTGTGTCAGGTAACGCCCAGGTCGCAATGGGAGCAACTTCGTCCAGGGCAACAAATCCGCCTGCATGGCACTCGCTCTGCGCTCGGCTTTCTGGCCAGGAGGTCCTCGTTATAACCTCTGTGACCTGCTAAGTAATTAGTTTGGCGATGCCTGCCATTAAAGGTTAGACTTTTGTTGTATTGGTCGGTGATCTATAGCCTTACAAAGGTAAGACCGACACATTCTCGTTTTCAAAGGATTGGATATGAAACTACTGATTGGTTCGCTCTGGATTGTGACCGTACTCTGTGCCTATTGGTATGGCGCCTCTCAAGTTAAACCTCACCAGCCCGCCGTTACTGTTGCCGTAAATACCGCAATGGATGCAGCAGAATCAGACGGGCAAAATATTGCTGGCAGCACAGGGGGGCGGGCTGATGAACAGGCGACCGGCACGGAACCTGTTACTAACGCCGAAAGTGCCGACAGGCCGATAACGGTTGGTGACGCTATACTACAAACCCGGGCGCTGTTAAGTGAAATGGGGTGGTCGCCCACCATGGCAAGTATTGCCAAAGCCTACGGTATTGTGTCGCAACTAAATGCAGAACAAACCCTGGCGGCGCTTAATCAACTGGAATACAGTGACTCGCCGGAAGGTCTGCAAATGACTATAATGTTTATCAACCGCCTGGCAGAATTGTCGCCACTGCAGGCTTTGGATTATGTGAACCTGAATGTAACCGGCAGCATGCAAAAAGACGGTATTATGTCGTCTGTTATTGCTACCTGGGCAAATTCTGATCCCCATGCTGCGCTGCAGTGGTATTTGAGTCAGCCTGAGGATACCCGCCAGCAGGCAATGGGCAGATTTACTCTGAGAGGCTTGTATTCAAGCCTCGCCAAACAGGATTTGGATGCTGCCATCAGCAGCATTGAAACGGATTTAGATGCCAGTGACTTTGAAGCGATCGAACATGCCGTAAGCAGCACCGCCAGGCATCTGCAAAATACCGCAGAGTTTGAGTATTTACTCGAACGGGTGCAGGCCATGGATAACGACAGTGCATTACAGGCGGTGTTTTCTCAATGGTTAACCAACGATCCGGATGAAGCACTGGCCAGACTTGACCTGATTAGTAACCCTGAACAAAAGCAAGACATTGAAGAGCGTGCGTTTCGCAACTGGCTGGTAAGGGATCCGGAAGAAGCGGCTGAACGGTTTATGCAACGGGCAGCGCCGGAACAACGCCAGTCCCGGGCGAAAGTGGTGGTTGAGTCAATGAGTTTTAACCAGCCCGAACAGGCGCTAAGCTGGCTAAACAGGCAAACCGACATTGATACCCAACCACTGACTGCTGAGTTAATTACGCGGTCGGCCTATCGTAATCCGCAGTTTGCAGACCAGAATCTGCATAGGATCACCAACCAGGATAAACTTACCCAACTTACGTCGAATATTTACAAAAGTTACGGCCGCTACAGCCAGGCTAAAGCCGAAGAGTTTTTATCCCGACAGTCGCCAGTTATACGCGAACAGGTATTAACCAGACTGAGGAAAGTCGAAGAAATGCGATCCCGCGGCTAATCAGCTGGTGGCGGAGTTGGTTGGAAGTGTACTTAGTAAAGTAGTTTCAATGCCTTAGTAAAATCTTCATCGACACTTCATCGGAGTGTCACAGAGCTTCTGCATAGTCAGGCTCCATTTTGTTGTGCGGACCTTATTATGATTTTCTCTCGTCGCCAGTTTTTAAAAACCACCCTTGCCTCAGGCGCCTTGACGCCTTTTGCTTATCAGGTAGCTGCTGCTCCGGTAAATCCCTTATTTGACTGTGGCGTAGCAAGCGGTGATCCGACCCACAACAGCGTAATTCTATGGACCCATACCCGTGAGCCGGTTGCACTGACATGGCAGCTAGCCAGGGATCTAACATTTAAGCAACTGGTAAAAAGTGGCCAGGGGGAAACTTCGCTCGCGCAGGATTGCACCTTTAAAATTGACGTCACAGGTCTGGAACCGGGAACCACTTATTATTACCGCTTCATCACCAGCAATGGCCAGAGTGAACCCGGACGCACCAAGACACTGCCCGCCGGCGAGCCTGAATCACTGAACATCGCCGTGGCGTCCTGCTCAAACTACCCGTTTGGTTATTTTAATGCCTACCATCACATTGCGGGCGATGAGTCGGTCGATTTTGTGTTACACCTTGGCGACTATATTTATGAATACGGGCAGGACAGCTGGGGAGACGAGGAAGGGCGTAAGCTTAACCGCCGGCATCAGCCCGCCAATGAAATTGTATCGTTATCGGATTACCGAACCCGACATCGCCAGTATAAAACCGATAATGGTTCGCGGTTAATGCATGCTTCTCATCCGTTAATTCCCACCTGGGACGACCACGAATCAGCCAATAACCCGTATATGCATGGGGCGCAGAATCATCAGGTAGATGAAGGCGACTGGGCTGATCGCAGAGCGGCCTCCATTCAGGCTTATTACGAGTGGATGCCGTTGCGGGAACCGGCTAAACAGGCTGAAAAAGCGCAGCTCTGGCGCCATTTCGAGTTTGGTAGCCTGGCCACACTGACAACCCTGGAAACCCGCCATACTGGTCGCAGTGAGCAAATTGATTACGCTCAACATCTGCCACAGATCAAATCAGAACACTCGCTGCGGCATTTTATTGAGTCGGTGCTGGGCAACCCTGGACGCTCTATGCTAAGCGTAGCGATAGAGAATTTTGTTAATCAAAAACTGGCCGAGTCTGTTGCCAAGGGAGCCAAATGGCGACTGATCGGCAACCAGATCCCCATGGCCCGTACCAATGTACCGGACGCCAGGGATTTAACCCTGCCCAAGGCTCTTGCCGACAATGGCGCGATTGCCCAACACTTTGGCTACTTTATGGCCCTGGGTAAATATGACTTACCTATTTACCTGGATACCTGGGATGGCTACCCCGTGGCCAGAGAGAAGTTTTATCAGCTCTGTCAGTCGGCAAACGCCACCGATTTAATTGTGTTAACCGGTGATAGCCATGCGTTCTGGGCAAATCAGTTATTTGCCGGTGATGGCGATGCCATGGGAGTGGAACTGGGGACGGCTGGCATTACCTCGCCGGGCGACTTTGAAACCTTTGGGCCGGCACTGGCCGGGGAGTTTGATCAACGGGTAGCACAGCACAACCGCGAAATTCTGTGGACCGACTGTCAGCATCGCGGTTATGTGAAACTTGAGCTTGCTCCGAACACCGCAATGGCCAGTTTTATTGGCGTATCTAACATAACCAGTGAACACTACAGCGCGAAAACGTTGCGCCGGTATAAGATAAGCAAAGCCGGCTCTTCGCTGGCTATTGAGCCGTCTTAAATCCGGCGACCGCCCAAGGGAGCACACATTCAGGCCCCTGTTGGGCGCTCGCAAAAGGCAGTGGCACAGTCGGTTTCTAACTCGGGGAGCCGAGAGCCTTTGAGCGCAATCAGTTTGGCCTGATTCTGTTAGCTTATGTAAAGTTTTGCAAAGTTTTAAACGTTTCTGTAGCGGTTAAGTCAGATGAGCAATTGATTTTATCCCTGACTTCAAAGGCTCTTAAGAATGACTAACGAAACCTCCAGAACTTTCACCATAACGGTGTTGTTGCGATTTTTTTTACTTGTTTGCGCGCTGTCAGTAACAGCCTGTGGCAGTAGCAGCGACGATATAATCGATGAGACTGCCGCAAGTTCATCAGATGATAGCAGTGATGACAGTAGCGATGATGACAGTGACGACGATGATAGCGATTCTGACGACGATACTTCTGCTGACGAAAGTGATGATGATAGCTCAACAGAAGATACCAGTTGTGAAGAAAGCGGTGAAATGGCTGAGCTGGTGTGTTCGGCAAACGCCTTTATGGACACGCTGTCTGCTGATCAACAAGCTGGTTTGGTTTATGAATTCACCGACAGTACTGCCAAAACCACTTGGTCTAACTTGCCTTCGGTCAGTCGAAATGGTCTGGCAATGGGGGATTTGACGTCATCGCAACAAGAAGCTGCATTCGAAGTGTTGCAAGTTGCGTTGACAGAGCAAGGTATGCAGGATCTGGAGGGCTTACTGGCGGCCGATGATTATCTGGTTGAAATTGGCGCAGGTAGCAATCAGTATGGTTCAGATCATTACTACCTGGCTTTTATCGGTGAGCCGTCTACAACCGAAAACTGGATGCTGCAGTTTGGCGGGCATCATATGGCATTTAACATTACTTATATGGCCGGTGTAGGTTATCCGGTACCAATGCATGAAGGAGCCGAACCCAAAGGCAGCTTTGAAATAAATTCGACAACCTATGCGCCTCTGGCCGATGAGGGGAATGCATTAGTAGCCATGTTTAACAGCTTAACGGCCGATGAGTTAAGCAATGCTTTTTTATATGACGAATACTATTCGGATGTATTGGTTGGCCCGGACAACGGCAATGGTACTTACCCGTCGTCCTATCCCTATGGGAGTAACCGCACCGGTGTGCTGGTATCGGAGTTGACTGAAGAGCAACAGGCTTATGTTATTGCAGCTATCGAAACCTGGGTAAACGATTATCCGGCCAATGTCGCTGAGCATCTGTTGGCCGACTATACCTCTGAGGCGGCCCTTGAAGATACCTATATTGCCTGGGCGGGCGATGAATCTACCGGTGTAGACGTTGATGTTTCGGGCACCTACATGAGAATTGATGGTCCCCGGTTATGGATTGAAGTCGTTTGTCAAAACGGCATTATTGTTCGTAACCAAACTCACTACCATACGGTTTTCCGAGACAAAACCTATGATTATGGGAATAGTCTGTGATGATTAACTGGCGTCTTGCTATCGTCATTATCGTATGGCTGGTAGCGGGGCGGGCGGCGGCCCACCCCGCCAGCCAGAGCCGCTTGTATCTGTCTGTAGATCAGCAGCAGGTGGGGGTTACACTCCACCTCCCTGCAGACCAGTTAGAGAAAGCCCTGCCAGACGTTAAAACCTGGCAAACACTTAAGCATTTTGAGCGGGAGAAATTTGAACTTTATCTCGCTGATCACCTGCAATTGTTTTCGGCTGGCCGGGCGCTTAAATTAACGTTGGGTGACACCCATTTTCGTACCCTCGACGATGAAACTTTCGTAGCCGCGCAATTAGCCCTGGCGATGCCACCGGGTGAGACGGTATCTTCACTGACACTGTATAACGATATCATCCAACATTACGTTATTAATCATCGCACCCTGGTGTTTCTTCAGAATGACATGGCCCTGGGGCACATCGATGCAGAGCCTGTTTTAATCGATATCCTGCGTTACGGGCATAACCAAATAGATATTCCACGCGCCAATCACGGGCCATGGCATGGCTTTGTGCGCATCATTTATCATGGCATTCATCATATTCTGGAAGGCAGTGATCATCTGGCCTTTTTACTGTCACTTCTCATGGTTACCGGGCTGCGTGCTCGTCGCCGGACCTGGCAATCGCATCCGGCAACAATAGGAGATGCCTTCAGGCTGGTTACCTCATTTGCTATTGGTCATTCTGTTACGTTGGCTATCAATGCTCTGTTGCCAATGCCGGATTACCTGATGTGGGTTGAAGCCGCGGTGGCAGGAAGTGTGCTGCTGGGTGGGGTAAACGTGCTCTTTCCGCTTTTTGCCGGGCGAGACAATCTGCTTGCGATGCTATTTGGCCTGATTCACGGTATGGCATTTGCCAGTGCACTGAGTGTCGACGGGTTACAAATATCGTCGCAGCTTATTGTGCTGTTTGGGTTTAATCTGGGCATCGAAATAATCCAGGTACTATTGGTCCTGATGCTTTTACCGTGTATCAACCTCTGGCGTAAAAGCCGTGCTTTTACAGCTTTACGATGGGTCACCGGTCTTATTGTTGCTGCTTTTGGGGCGCTGTGGTTAACCCAACGAATCGCTCCGCAGTGGATAACTGGTGAGCATACATTTACCCTGAACGCTGGTCACACGTTGGCCGTGATCGCTGCCGTAATAGCGCTGAGTACAGTGAAATACTGGCGTAAAAAACAACGCTGCGAGAAGGCTAATGAACGCTCCCTTAGCCTGACCAGGATGCCGCTACAATAGCGCATTCTGGCGCGGTCGCTGAATAATCCAGCGCGCCACGTCCTGGCGTAAAAACTTATAGGTTAAACCGCCGGTTACGCCGGCGATTACCTGCCAGATCTGGCCTTCAAAAGAGCGCGTGCCGGCAATAAGGGTAACATTTAGCAAAGGTTGCATCAGCATGAGTGTCAGCGCCATGGCCAGGCCGCCAGCCAGCGGGTGTAACCAGTTACTGCGTAGTTTAAGCATGCGACCGGCACGGCCACTCACAAATAAAGCAATACACATTGCAGCAAACACCGCCGTACCGTATTTGGGAAGCAGCCCCCACCAGTCGAGCACAGTATGTTCAAGCCATTGATTACCGGTTATGTTAACGCCAAGTGATTCCAGATTCGCCAGAACAAACTGGGACTGAGACACACTGGCAATGGTGTAGGCTACCAACCAGCTCACTAACAAGGCGCCGGCTTTGGTGACCGGACTGATGTCGGATTGAACTTCGTAAACGACTTTTGCAGACATTACAGGAATACTCTCTGGCACAGGCTTGAGTTAAACTCATCTTGCGTAGATGACAACACTGCTTACAATAAAGCGCAACACAAATCGTATAATTTCATGCTAAGCTGCCAGTTACAAGTTGTTGATAGTCTAATCGGTATGTGTAAAGCATTACATCAGCGAGGTCAAAAGTTGATGCCCCTTCTGATGGGGATAGTGAGCCTGTTCTGGACCCTTACTACTCAGGCCGATGATCCGCCACCGTTGACCGGAAATTTCCATCAAACCCAGATTGCCGGCTATCTCGCCTCGCCGTGGGCGGTTGCCGAAAACCCGCTCGGTGGCTGGCTGATCACTGAGCGCGGCGGGACCATTATTGAATATACCCATGCCGGGCAACGACTTGAAATCCCCCTGCAAATCGACCAGCTCTATGTGGCTGGGCAGGGCGGCTTGCTGGACATTGTGCTGGCTGATGACTTTACCGAAACCCGACGGGTTTATTTAAGCTTTGCGGTGGGTGATGACAATGAAAATCACCTGGCTTTCGGCACGGTCAGGCTGGTGGGCAACAAGCCTGAGGTAAAAACCCTATTTAAGGTGAAGACGCCCAAGGATACGCCGGTACACTTTGGCGGACGGCTGCTGAAACTGGCAGATGGCACCTGGTTGATGACCAGCGGTGATGGCTTTGACTACCGTGAGCAGGCGCAGCAAAAAAGCAGCATGCTGGGTAAAGTGCTGCGCTTTAACGAAGACGGCAGTGCGCCGCTGGATAATCCGTTTTATACCACGCCTGATGCACCGCAAAGCTATCTTTTTACCCTGGGCCATCGCAATCCGCAGGGGCTGGTTGAGGATCCGGTTTCCGGCACAATCTGGCTCAATGAGCATGGCCCTGACGGCGGCGACGAAATTAACCTGCTGGTGGCTGGTAACAACTATGGCTGGCCGGTGGTAACGCTGGGCAAGGACTACTCCGGCGCGAAAATTTCACCGTTCACCCATTATGACGGCATGGTGGATCCAGTGTTTAACTGGACACCATCTATAGCGCCATCCTCAGTGGTGGTTTATCATGATTCGGCGTTTCCTGAGCTTGCGAACCACTTACTGGTTAGTAGTTTGAAAGATCAGGCGTTATATGCAGTAGCAATAGACCAAAATCCCATGTCGACCATGCAAATCTTTGCTACTATAAATGAGCGTTTACGGGATGTGATTGTGGGTCGTGACGGATCGGTATATGTACTGACGGACGGCGAGCGCGGCCGGTTAATGCGTTTTTCCCCACTGCGGGCCGAAAACGTGCCGGAACACAGTTTGCGCTAACTCAGGCTAAACCCCCGTAAAGGCTGGCAGAAATGCGGTTGTTACCCAGGTTGTTACACCTGTGGTTACAACAATAGTCTGGCTGAATAGCGGCTATAAGTCTGC
>CETG01188791.1_pt1 | contig 10255 bp, 7 predicted proteins | sample 361471 | NCBI WGS metagenome assembly CETG01 (sample SAMEA2622696, study PRJEB7988) | marine metagenome | isolation source: saline water (ENVO:00002010), including | reverse complement strand
TTTAGATCAACTACATTAACGACAATATCAGGGCATCTGTCAGCAATAACAGCCATTGTAGGTCCGCCTACATAACCTGCTCCAATACAGCAAATTGAGTTAATTTTATTGATTTTCATTTTGTGAATCTCCGAGATTAATCTCTTAAAATATCAATTAAATTATTAAGATCTGAAAATTCTACATTTATCTCTTCTTCCCCTTTAATGTTATTAGCTGATTGAAGCTTTTTAAGGCGATAATAATTATTTTTAATTTCATCTTCGCCAATTACTATTGCCCACCTTGCAGAAATTTTTGAAGCCTTCTTAAATTGTTTTGAAAAAGCTGATTGAGAATAATCGATCTCAACTGATATATTTTTATGTCTTATTAATCTAGAAACAATCAGTGCTTGCCTTTTTGCTTTATCACCTCTGCTAATTACGTACACCTCTGGATTAGAAACAGGCCTTATCAAATCCTCTAGTAAAATCATTAATCTTTCCATGCCCATTGCCCAGCCTATAGCAGGAGTAGGAGGTCCTTGTAATTGCTGAATCAAACGATCATATCTACCACCTCCACAAAGCGTAGATTGAGAACCCAACTGCTTACTTACAATTTCAAAAGCTGTATGACAATAATAATCTAATCCCCTTACCAATTTAGTATTCAAAACAAATGGTATTTCTAAGCTCTTTAAAGTGTTTTGTATATATTGAAATCTTTCAATACTCTCAGAAGAAAGAGATTCAAGCAAAGAAGGAGAATCCTCTAAAAGCATCTGAGTATTTGAATTTTTAGAATCTAAGATCCTCAAAGGATTAGATTTAAGCCTTCGTTGAGAGTCAATATCTAAATGATCAAATCGATCCTCAAGCCAACCTACTAATAGAGATTTATAGTTTTTCATATCTTCTTCGGTTCCCAAGCTATTTAATTGAAGTTCTAAATCAACAATACCTAAATCTTTAAAAATATCCCATGCAATAGAGATAATATCTACATCAACTAATGGGCTATCAATTCCAAAACATTCAACTCCTATTTGATGAAATTGTCTCTGTCTACCATTCTGAGGCCTTTCATAACGAAACATTGGTCCCCCATACCAAAATCTTTGGGGGCCTTGAGAAAGTAAGCCATGTTCTAAAACAGACCTCACGACTGATGCAGTACCCTCTGGGCGAAGCGTGCATGAACGATCTCCTCTATCACAAAAACTATACATTTCTTTCCCTACAACATCTGTATATTCCCCGATACTTCGAGAAAAAAGATTTGTTGATTCAAGCAAAGGAGTTCGAATCTCCTTAAATCCAGTCCTTAAGAAATGCCCGCGAACTACTGATTCAACTTTCTGCCATCGCTCCGTTTGAGCGGGCAAAAGATCGATCATTCCTCTTAAACTCTGAATTTGATCCACTTAAAGAACGCTTAATTGATTTTTGGCAAATAAACACGTTGAGCCTTTTACCCAATAGGAGTAAAAAAACGCTAATTGTAAAGAATACAATATAACCATAAGTAATCATGTCAGTCTTAGCATTGAAAGCTCTGGAATAAAAATTTAAAATAAGAATGGGGGTTGGTGCAATTAATTTATAAAAGGAAACTTCAAGATTCCTAAATTAATTTTATATCAGGAAATTATCGAAGGTCTTATCATGATTTCTATACAAACGATATTACAAATTACTTTGAAGCCTGAATCCAATGCTAAAGGCTTGAAATTACTACTAGACCAATCGCCTCCCCGACCACTGAGACAGGGCTTTGCTCTGCTTAAAAGATAACCTCATAGTCATGAGGAATTCCTTTTTCAATAAAACTAAATGTATTGGTGCTTTGCTAGTGCCAATTGCCTTAGGGAATTTTTGGCTGAATCCTATAAGAGCGAAAGACATCGAGGGAAGTAATGAAACTCCTACTTCAGTGCCCGTATCTTTAAAAGAAAGTAATTCTACAAACCCAGAAACCTATATTGTTGGCCCAGGTGATAGATTTCTTATAGAATTAATTAACATACCAGAGTTTAATGGGCTTGTTACTGTAGGTCCTGAAGGAACAATTTACTTACCTCGCATTAGAGCAGTAGAAGTTGAAGGCCTAACATTTGAAGAGGTAAGAATGTTACTAACGGAAAAATTTCGAGAGTTCGTTATTGATCCAGAAATAGAAATTCAACCAGTACAGTATCGACCAATAAGAGTTTATGTTGATGGAGAAGTTCAAAGACCTGGTAGTTATATTCTTACAATGAACAATGCGTTATCTTTATCGGGTGTATCAGGAGATGACAATAATAGGTTTAGTACCATAACTGAAAACCTTCTTAGATCTGATAGTTATCGAATCTCCAATGAACAAAATCCTGTAACTCAATCAACCCTGTTACCATACCAATTCCCAACTATATTTGATGCAATAAGAGCTGCAGAGGGTATTACTCCATATTCAGATTTATCTAAAGTTACAATTAAAAGAAAGTTACCAATAAGTCAAGGTCCTAAATTAATAAAAACAGAATTAAATTTCTTGCAAATGATAACAGATGGAGACGAAAGTAAAAACATAAGATTGCTTGATGGCGATGTAATTAAAGTAGCAAAAAGTTCTGAGATTTTATTAGATCAACTCCTCAAAGCTGGTAAGACAAATATCAGTCCTAGATCCCTTGTTGTATTCGTTGGAGGCAGGGTAGAAGAACCAGGAGCAATTCAACTCCCTCAAGGTTCGGCTCTTAACCAAGCAATATTAGTTGCAGGAGGAGCAAAGATATTACGAGGTAAAGTTGAATTTGTAAGATTTTATAAAGATGGTAGATTTGATCGAAGGCTAATCTCATACTCACCATCTTCCCCACTTGCCTCAAGAAACAATCCAGTTTTAATGGCTGGAGATATAATCCGAATTAAAGAATCTCCACTTACTGCGAGTTTTTCAGTTATAGAAGAAGTGACTAGACCAGCTGTCGGGATTTTATCTATTTATAGACTTTTTGGTAACTAAAACATGAGTAAAGATCAATCTAAAAATCATCTTAACCCGTCCTCTAATTCATTAGAAGATGAAATTGATTTGCATGAAGTTTGGACAACATTTAGTAGAAATAAAGTTTTCATAGTTTTACTAGCTATTGCTGGCACTTTAAGTGGTGGCCTAAAAGCGATTGGAAGCGATTACGTTTGGGAAGGAGAATTTAAAATTGTTGTAGAGCAATCAAAAGATATAAAAGCAGGTTCATCTCTCAGCGCAAAGAATGCACTGGCTGGAATAGGTGGAAAGCTTTCAAATTATGTTGGATTAACTGCACTAAAGACTGAGATAGAGATACTACAAAGTCCCTCTGTTCTGAAACCAGTTTATGAGTTCTATATAAGTGAAAAGAAAAAAGTTGGCGAGGGTGTTGGAAATTTAAGTTATAGAAAATGGAAAGTTAATAATTTAGGAATAAGAGCTGAAGGAGACACTTCAATACTTAGGGCTTCATTTAGAGATACTAACAAAGAAATAATATCTAAGGTAATTAATAGAATTTCTGAATCATATAAATTATATTCAAGTGCAGATTATTCAAGAAATCTCAAAAAAGGATTAAAATATAATAAGGATCAAGTAACAATTTTCAGAGAAAAATATAAGCGAGCCAGTAGAGATCTTGATAAATACTCGTTGCGCTATGGAATATCACCTAGTGTTAGCAATATTATGTCTTATGAGGGGATGGGGCGGAGTGATAGTTCATATTTAGAATTAGTAAACTTAGAAAACACTAAAAATTCACTTGCAACTAAATTCAACACTAAGAGGAATAGACAATCTGACCTGTCAGGTGATCTATACAGTCAATTAGCAAAAATAAATAAAGAATTACTTTGGAAAAAAAGAATCTTCACTGAAAACGATCCAATTATTAAAAACCTTATTAAAGAAAGAGAATCATTAAAGGAATTTATAGCTCAGACAGCCGGTGGAACTATCAGTTTACCTATAGGTAACGATACAAAAGAAACCGCCCAAGAAATACTTCTTAACTTCCTTGCTTTATCACGAGAAGCCTCTCGAACCAATCAAACCTTAGAGGCTCTTGAGAGTAAATATCTAGAACTGCAGTTAGAGATGGCAAAACAACAAGACCCATGGAAGCTTATTTCTCAACCAAGTATTTTAGAATATCCTGTAGCCCCTAATAAAAAATTAATGGTTATAATTGGCTTGGTAAGTGGACTTTTAACTGGATGCATAATAGCTCTAATTAAAGATAAATTCAGTGGGAAAGTTTATACATTAAAGGAGTTATCTTCCTTATTGCCATGTGATGTAATTGCTCAACTATCAAAGAAAGATTCCACAAATTGGATACAATCTATCAATCTACTTGCAAATGGTAAGTTCTTACAATCTAAAAATACAAACATTGGAATTATCCCTATTGGCAGTGTAGTTTCAAATAGCTTTAAAGATTTTACTAACAAGCTCGCAGAAACTCTTGATAACAACAAACTAATAATCACAAACGATTTGGTTAAAACCAAAAATTGTTCTGATCAACTATTGGTACTCAGCTTAGGCAAAGTAACTCGCAAGCAAATATTTACTATCACACAAGAGCTAAATCTTCAAGGGACTTCAGTAACAGGTTGTATCCTTCTTGAAGGATAAATATAGGAATGTCAAGGATCCTTATTACTGGAGGTGCCGGGTATATTGGTAGTCATACTTCCTCTACATTAATAGAAGCAAACTATGACATTTCCATATTAGATTCATTCATAAATAGCTCACCAATATCAATAGATAGGATTCAAAAAATACATAATATCGATCAAAATATTTATAAAAAGAGAGTAAAGATTTTCAAAGGAGATGTTAGAGATAAAAAAGCTGTAGAAGAAATATTTCAATCAGCGATTGAGGATGATAATCCTATCCAAGCGGTTATACATTTTGCAGGTGTTAAATCTGTTGAGGAATCAGTTAGAGAGCCTCTCCTCTACTGGGATATAAATGTTGGAGGAAGTAGAAATCTAGTTGAAGTAATGGATAAATTTGACTGCCACAAACTAATATTTAGCAGTAGTGCAACAATCTACGGAATTCCAAAATCAATACCTATTAGGGAATCGGCAGAAATTAAACCAATTAATCCTTATGGAGAGTCAAAAGCTGCCGTCGAATCAATGCTGAAATCACTCTCCAAATCAAATAATAAATGGAATATAGTAGCCCTAAGATACTTCAACCCTATTGGTGCTCATCCCAGTGGCCTTATTGGAGAAGATCCATTTGGAACTCCAAATAATCTTTTCCCTTACATCACTCAAGTAGCCTCAGGAAGAATTTCTGAAATAAAAATATTTGGAAACGACTGGCCCACTAAAGATGGTACATGTATTCGTGACTATATTCATCCTCTTGATCTAGCTGAAGGACACTTAGCAGCACTAAATTACATAACAAATGAAAAGGCTGAATTTCTTGCTCTAAATCTTGGTAGCGGGAATGGTTACTCAGTTCTAGATATTATTAGTGCCTTTGAAGAGGCATGTGGAAAGAAACTAAATTACAAATTTACGGAAAGAAGAGCTGGGGATGTAGCAGTAACCATTGCAGATGCAACTAAAGCTCTGGAAATAATAAATTGGAAAACAAAAAGAACACTATCAACAATATGTAAAGATAACTGGCTATGGCAAGTTATGAATCCAAATGGATATGAATAAAAATAATAAAAAATACAAGTCTATCCTAATCAATTATTTGGGATTAATTACTATATCTATATTTAATTGTCCATATATAAAAGCAGATGAGATATGGGAACCATTGTCGAATATTGAAAGCAAAAATATAACCAAATCAATTAAAAAAGATAAAAGCTCCAAAAAATCAAATGAAAGTATAATTAGAAGAATTAAAATAGCTAAAAACAAGAAATCATCTAGTCAAAGCAAGTGGTTTTCAATCAAAGATAAAGAAAGAAGCAAGTCAAAATTATGGCAAATAGTATCAGGCCACACAAATGATGATGAATTATTTTCTTCTAGTCCTTCAAAAAACATATATGATCCTCCAAAAAATATTAAAGATGCAAATATTGCATATAGTCAAATAGTGCCTAGAAGCATTGACTATCCTCCTTTGATTAAATTATCTCCAAGTTTTCCTACTGCCAATCAATTAGATATCGAATCCGCACAGTTAACAATATATTCTCTCTCTGCATTCTCAGGTGGTGCTGCTAGTGGTACTGGAAATCAGAATTATGCTGGCAAACTGGACTATGGTTTCGGTAGAAATATTCAATTATCAGGATTTTATGCTGTAGCAGATGACCCACTCTATTCAAAAATTTCATCACATTCATCTGAGAAGACTCCTAATTACTGGGAGAATTATGGAGCATCAATAAAGTTTCCTATTCTAAAACTTAATACTTGGAAATTAGGATTTCATGCTTCTCTTGAAACTTGGAAAGTTCGAAGCGGAGGTCCCAATATTTTCAACAACTCCAATAACATAGTAGAAAAAACAAACATAATTGGATCTGTATCTTTCCCTCTTACAAAATCAATAGGAAAAGACATAGAACTTAGTCTAATAACTGGAGCTAGTTTCTTACCAAAGTCGCAAGGAAAAGGTCAAGGAGGAAAAGGAGATTTTTATGGAAATAATATTTTTGCGGGAAGTGGGATTAGCTGGCAGCCAATTACTAAGTTGAAATTATTGAGTTCAATTATTTATCCATTTGGCCCAGGGAATAACAGTTTTAATGATCAACTTAAATACGAGCGCAATCCAATACTAAATTTTGGAGTAAATATAGATTTAAATCCTCGAATTGGAATTGAAGCAATTATAACAAATGGATTTGGTGCCACACCTGCTACAGGGATTCTTACTATTCCATCGGAAAACCTTTTAGGTTATTATGCTGGAATAAAATACACTCCATATGGATTAGATTCTCCTCAGTCAGAATTTTCTGAGCGGCAAACAAATCTTTCTATAGGTGGCTTAACAGTCAATACTGCATTAGTACCGATTGAGGGATCAACACAGATATGGGGGAATATAGACAATCAAGGAAATATATTTGGGTATTATGGATATTCATTATCGAATATCTTTCAACTAGATGTTTTAAATGTTGGGAGGTTCAGAGGTGTTCCCAGCCCTGAGGGGGAAAGAGGAGATTTAGTTGACAGGTATACTAATGATAAAGGCCTAAAAACAAGAGTTGGAGGTAAGTTAGTGATACTTAGTCCACTAAGAAATGCGCCTATTTGGTCATCAATTAGAGTTAGTGCTGGACGAAACCAAGACATAGAGAGTAGGCAAGGATATCTATTTGTCGAATCAATTAATACATGGCAGTTCAAGGAGAAAATTGCACTTTCATTAAATCCCAAAATAGCTTGGAGCAATGTCAGTACACCAATTGCTGTTGGGTTTTCGGCAAATATAAAGCTTAACGATGAATTTGACTTCATACCAGAGTATAATTTGGTTGACAAAACAGAGCATAACAATGCAACTTTAGCAATCAGATGGAAAGCCAAGGACCATCTAACAATTGACTTATATGCAAGTACGGCTGCTGGATTACAAGATATGGGTCAAATGATTACATCTAAAGAAACTAGACTTGGAGCGAGATTTAATCTGATGTACTAAAGCTATTAATTGGCAATTAACTAATCATTTATTCAATTCACTTAATTATAAAATTACTATAAATAGCAAAATCCAAGATAAGTTCTCAACTATCTTTATTATTGAAGTATTATAGGTATATAATAAAAAAATCTTTATGAAAAAAGAACAAAGAGTCTTATCAACACCATGGGGAAAGATAGAATCCTCTGTAGAACTATTCCCGATCTGGTATCTTTTTATAGTATATGGATTTATATATATATTGCCTTATGGTAGGGATATAATTGGGACTAGTTGGTTTGATTGGTGCAGAAATGAAGATGGTCCGCTTGAATGGATACAATTTATATGTTTCTCATTAGCTTTTTTATTTAGTTTAATATCACTAATAAAGAGAAAACCAATAATAAAATATGAATGGATAGGTTGGATATCTTTAACAGTTATTCTTTTATTTGTAGCTGGAGAAGAAATTAGTTGGGGAGAAAGAATAACCGGATTTGGATTTGATACAATTCGAGCAATCAATATCCAAGGGGAATCTAATATTCATAATATAGGATTCTTTCATCACAAACTTTTAGATCCAGCATTTGAGATCTCATGCATTTTCCTAGGCTGGCTTGGATGGAGAAAATGGCCTAATCTTAGTTTCTTCCCAAAGAAAAAATATAGCCTTTATTTCCTTTTTGTTGCTTTATTCTACCTATATTTTGACATTTCATATGCATCCACAATTAGTCAAATAAGGAATGATCAAGAAATATTTGAATTACTTATGGCAGTTGGCCTGATGAGACATTGCCATGAACAAGCCTTCAAATTCAAACCACGAGTAATTTCATAAACACCTATAAAATCTAAATTGAATAAATGCCAATAATTATATCAAGTAAAATAATTAAACTAATAATAAGGCATTTATCTAAACCATAAATATATTTAGTTTGGGTGAAATATCATTTAATATTTCACTCAAAAGATAATCAAAAAGAAATAAAGGCAAAACAAGAAGTAAGATTTATTAATTAAAAATTTTCTAACATGGTAATTTAGATTTATGAGTTCTTAGTTTTAATGTCTAGATCAAATGCTTTGTCTTGGGAAGAATTGACGAATTTAGTTCCTAACGAAGAAGACTTGATCAATGGTCCAAACAATCCTTATTCCACTCTTAGACTATTTGGCCAAGCGAAAGATTCTGTCAGAGTAATACTTTACAGAGATAATCATGCTTGGTGCCCATACTGTCAGAAGGTCTGGCTTTGGCTGGAATTTAAAAAAATACCCTACAAAGTCGAAAAAGTTACCATGAGATGCTATGGGGAAAAGGAGTCTTGGTACAAAAAGAAAGTTCCATCAGGAATGCTTCCTGCACTTTCCATAGATGGTTTCTTGATAACGGAAAGTGATCAAATACTTTTACTCCTTGAGAAGGAATTTGGTCCACATGGCAACTATCTCTCAGACATTAATTCATTAAAACTTAGGAATCTAGAAAGAAGATTATTCAGGGTTTGGTGTTCATGGCTATGCACTCCTTCCTTGACAGGAGGACAAGAATTAAACAAAAAAAATAATTTTCAAACTATTGCCTTTGAGATGGAAAAGGAAATAGGAAGGAATGAAGATCCATGGATGGACAAAACAATAAGTGTTGAAGGGGATAGTTTCCCTGGTAGTTCCGATATAATATTTATCCCTTATTTAGAAAGAATGAATGCATCACTTGCATACTATAAAGGGTTTAATTTAAGAAAAGAACATAAACAAATAAATAAATGGCTTGAAGCTCTAGAGCAACTTGAAGTTTATAGAGGCACTCAAGGTGACATGCATACTCATTCTCATGATTTACCTCCTCAAATGGGTGGATGCTGGAAATCAAAGGGTTCTAATCAATCTAAATTTGAATCTTTAATTGATAGAGGAATAGGGTTAGGAGAAAGTGAGCAATCAAATTTACAAAGAAGCACTGAAGATATTTCTAATGAATTAATTGCACTTAGAAGAGTTATTAAGCATCGCACTAAAATAGTCAAAACAAATCAGCTCAATTCTGACGAATTTGATCAACCCCTAAGAGCAGCTTTAACAAGAATGGTGAAGGGAATAAAATGCCAACCAAATAAAGGCAGCGCAGTAGGTCTGAGATATCTTAGAGATAGAATTTCAGTTCCAAGAGACATGCCATTGCTTGCTGCCAGAAAACTTAGAATTGCTCTTGAAGAAACGGCAGAAATGGATGGCGTTCAAACTGGCATTCCTATACCAAAAAGAAATAGGCTAGACCAAAATCCAGCTAATTTTCGCAATTAAAATTAGCTTACTTCTCAAAGAAAAAGTATTTTAGAATGCATTCTAAAAATTAAAAATATAAAGTTAATTCATCTTTTTTTAATTTTTTTTCTCGAATCAATTTGGAGAAGATCTTTAACACGTTGAACTTGACTGGCAATATGAGGATCAGTAGACAATTTTTTTTCCACTTGTTCGATTGCATATATAACCGTTGTGTGATCCTTCCCTCCAAAGGCTTCTCCTATGCGAGGCAAACTCAATTCAGTTCCATGGCGCATTAAATACATCCCTACTTGACGAGCTGTACTCA
>CETG01061558.1_pt1 | contig 10255 bp, 9 predicted proteins | sample 361471 | NCBI WGS metagenome assembly CETG01 (sample SAMEA2622696, study PRJEB7988) | marine metagenome | isolation source: saline water (ENVO:00002010), including | reverse complement strand
TGGATTCCTTACTTTGTAACTGGAGGAGCAGCTACAGCTTGGTTTGTTCTAGGTACCATCTTAAATGGTGATACAGAAACAACAAAAGCTGAACAATTAATTGGAATTGGAGGCTTATTTTTGATCTCAATCACCACAATGTTTGAGGCTAAAATTGCTCACAAGAAAGCAATATTAGCGGTAGAAGAACAGCTTCAGGAAAAGACCCCAAAGAAAAAAGCAGGACTTTTTAGATAATCAACCAACGTAAAATATTAGTTGCGATTACATTTCAAAAAACATGGTTTTATCAGAAGAGGTTGAAGATATTATTTATGCAACAAGATTGAAACTGCAAACAAAAGTTCAGATCTCAATCTCAAGAAAAAAAAAGAATCAGATATAATCATTTCATGAGCTATTAAAAATGTAGTTGATATGAATTAATTTTTACAAGGAGTTAAATAATAAATCTACTTTTTTATCTTGCTACTGTCACATCGAAACAACTGAGTCAAAAATATTCCAACCTCCTTTTTTTCTCTTATCAACAAGTTCAAAACATAATTCATGTCCATTAAAGCTACGGGTCTGTGCTAGAAATATAAATGAAAGAATCATCAAATTAAAGACTTAACCAAATACCAATATGTCTAAATGAGAAGTACTAAATCTAGTCCCTTAACAAGGACCTTTTCTGAGTTTGCAAAACAGGCTGATTACTCACTCATGGATTCGCTAAAAGCGGATCCTCAGGCTACAGACGATGGTGACGATCACCTAACGCGAGAAGTCCTTTCTGGTCACTATGTACCTGTCACTCCAACACCGATTCCAAATTCTGAATATGTCGCGCACAGTAAAACTTTATTTAACGAATTAGGTCTATGTCAGGAGCTTGCTCTAGATGAAATATTTCGTCGTCTATTCTCAGGCGACATAAGCGTAGTACAAGCACCAATGCGACCATTTGGGTGGGCTACAGGTTATGCCCTGTCGATCTATGGAACTGAATATACTCAGCAGTGTCCATTTGGGACAGGCAATGGCTATGGAGACGGGAGAGCGATTTCAATAATTGAAGGTGTCTTTAATGGCAAAAGATGGGAGATGCAGCTTAAAGGAGGAGGACCAACACCTTATTGCAGAGGAGCTGATGGACGAGCAGTGCTTCGTTCCAGTGTTCGTGAGTTTTTGGCGCAGGATTATATGCAATCACTTGGAGTTCCAACATCACGCTCTCTCACACTATATGTCTCCAGTTCTGAAACAGTTCGTAGACCTTGGTATACAAAAGACTCAAATTCAATCGATCCAGACATCTTAATAGAAACCCCAGCCGCAATCTCAACACGAGTCGCACCATCATTTTTACGAGTAGGGCAGATAGAGCTCTTTGCACGTCGAGCAAGAAACAATGAACATCAAGATGCAATGAAAGAGCTCGTGATGATAGTGAAGCACTTAATCGTAAGAAATTACAATAAAGAAATTGATCCAACTCTTAGCTTTAGCAATCAAGTCGTTGAACTAGCAAAATCATTCCGAGGACGACTCACATCACTAGTAGCCGACTGGATGCGCATCGGCTACTGCCAAGGTAATTTCAACAGTGATAACTGCGCCGCAGGTGGCTTCACTCTCGATTACGGTCCATTTGGATTTTGCGAACTCTTCGATCCCAGATTCCAACCTTGGACAGGAGGTGGTGAACATTTTGCATTCTTTAACCAACAAGTTGCTGCCGACGCAAATTATCAAATGTTTTGTTGGGCCCTTCGACCTCTGCTTACAGGCAATGCAGAGGCACTGGACAGGCTAGATACCATCCGCGATGGATTTACTACAGTCATGAATCAAAAAATGGAGAACATGTGGACAAAAAAATTAGGCCTAGTTACCTATGACGAATCGCTAGTAAACGAAATGATAAAGCTCATGGCTCAAACAAAGGTGGACTACACGATCTTTTTCCGAAAACTTTCAAGTATTCCAAACAAACTAACGGACTTAAAAGATAGTTTCTATCTACCAATTCCTGAAGAGATTGAGATCAAGTGGATCAGTTGGCTACACAGATGGCGGGAGAAAGTAATTAACAAAGGTGCTCAAAATGAAATGTCGGCAAAGATGAAACGCATTAATCCTAAATTCACTTGGCGTGAATGGCTCATTACACCAGCTTACGAGAAGGCAGAGAAAGGCGACTATAGCCTCATAAAAGAGCTACAAGCTGTTTTCGACAAACCTTACGAGGAGCAATCATTAGAAGTACAGAAAAAATATGACAGACTAAAGCCCAAGAAATTCTTTAGAGCTGGGGGAGTTTCCCATTACAGCTGCTCATCATGAAACAACATAAAAATTTTAGTTCTAGGTGATTAGGGCGAGCTAATTTAAAACCAAAGCTTAATTATCATAAATAATAAAAACAAACATAAAAAGATTATTTGGATGTTTTTCTAAGTAACCGAACAAATCATACTCTCGTTAAAGAAATAATTGACAAATGATTAAGGTGGATAAATTAAAAACATGTCTGATGATGCTAAATCGAAATCAGAATTTTTATTCCATTTAGGTGTTTCATTGCGGCTCATATTTCTTTTGGAGTGACTAATTTCCATGAGCTTTCAGCTAACATCTCACCAATATCGATCTAGAACCTGACATCACTTATACCTGAATTTTACAAATCAACAGACGAAATCTGTAAAAGAGGCTAATTTTAGGAAGTGGATCAGTCAAACAATAAACTCACTCAATTAGAAATTAAATTTGAAAAGTCATCACAAATTTAATTTCTAAAAAAAAAATAACTTAATGCACAAAAATAGATAGAGATTTATTTTTTAACTTATCCACAATTTATGATTTAGACACTCAAACTATAATTGGATCTTCCATTAATGATGACATCGAAAAGATATTGGATTAGAAAGTAGAAGTGTTTGATGATCAAGTTTTCATATCAGCTACATTTTGTGCAAATATACTTTAAGTAGAAAAATACAAAATATAAAATATTTAGAAGTGATTCTAAATCAAGTCTAGACTTAAAAATAATTGGATATAAATCCTAAAGTGGGAAACGAAGAAAGAAGAAAGACTAATTCGATGAATGGTCATAGTAAACAAAACGTTTCAGTTGTATTACCGACGTTTAATGAAAGAAACAACATTTCTCCATTAATCGATGAACTGCTTAGACTTTCTGAATCATACGATATAGAATTAATTATCGTAGATGACAACTCATCAGACGGGACAGCTTCTATAGTACGTAAAATAGCTCAAAAAGATAGGCGTATTAGACTTATCAAGCGTATCGGGCGAGCAGGTTTATCCAGTGCAATAAAAGAAGGTTGCCTTTGTGCAACAGGTTCAATAATAGCAATAATGGATACTGATGGACAGCATGAAGTAAAAACTATTTCAAGTGCGCTAAGTAGATTAATTGAAGATGAAATAGACTTTGTAATTGGCAGCCGATTTCTTGATAAATCCCTAATAAAAGGATTAAGCAAAGGGCGAAAAGGGGGCTCAAGTATTGCGAACACATTGGCTAGAATAAGCCTACCAAAAAGATACAATCACATAACTGATTTCATGAGCGGTTGTATGGCTTTAAATAGGAAGTCATGTATGAGTTTTGTCGAAAAGATTGATGTAAATGGATTTAAATTTTTATATGAATTGTTATCAGTAAGCAAAGGAAATCTTAGAGGGGAAGAAATCGCACTCACTTTTCAGCCAAGAAAACATGGTACATCAAAACTTGATATCGCTATTGTATGGGACTTCTTCGTCTCTTTGGTTCATACAAGTCTACAAAGAATCATTCCAAGAAAAGCAATTAGCTTCGGTTTTGTTGGAGGAACAGGAGTAATTGTTCAACTATCTGTTGTTTACTTTTTAATCTGGTTTATGGGTCTTGAATTTAAAACAGCACTACCTTTTGCAGTTGTTATAGCTGCGAGTTCTAACTATCTCATAAACAACTCTCTTACATTCCGATCAAATCGACTAAAGAATAGAGCATTGTTAATTGGATTGGTGAAATTCCTGATGGTTTCCTCATTACCAATTTTAGCCAATGTAGGACTAGCTACATCATTTTTTAATTACATAACCCCAAATACTTTATTCTCTCAATTGGCAGGAATTATAATTGTATTTATCTGGAACTATGCAGCTTCTTCTAAACTCGTCTGGAATTCATAATAGAGAAAACACAAAGTAGATAACATTTGTATATAATAATACTTTTTTAATTACAGCCATCCTTAGAAGATTTGCTAAAAATTTTTTCGAAGTACTTTAAGTTTTTCATGGTAAGCAGTCATTCAATTAAGTTCAAAGCCCTAATATGAATATAATGCTATTAATAATATTGTATTTATTAGTTGTTGTTAAAAATTAATTAATGAATTACAGAGCGATGAAAATATCATGCGTAAGGATAGCTAATTAACATAATAAAATACGTTATTTTCTAAAAAACCACAGCCACAGAGGTATTTACGAAATAAATTCGATAACGATTAAAGAGATCTAGGATCTAATTCAATATTTTTCCAAAAGAGACACAAAAAAGATTCGCGAGTGTGAAGCATCTAAAAGCTTTCTAATAAGATATCTTGCGATAAAACCAAACACAAATGCATATTTATTGAGAATTTAAAAAGCAAAAAATACTATTCAAAGCTTTTTCAAAATGTATTTAGGTATTCTTAAAAAAATATTGATATCAAAATATCTTATTATTAGCATATTATTGTTCTTAGCACTTGCCTATAGATATCTCACTAAAGAGAAAAGAACAGCTCAATAGTCAAGGAAAAAATAATTAAATTATAAATTAGAAATGAAAATAGGGAATTTCTCTTGGGTAGCGTGGTTTAGAAGAACAAATGCCAAATTGCAAGCACTCCATCACGTCATCATCATATTTTGGCTTAGAACTAGAAAATAATTCAGACATTGAATGCCCTTTCATAGTAGTCCCAGAAAAGTTTTCGAATAATTTCTTTGAGAATGGCATAGGTAGATCTCTTAAAGAACCTTCTTATTTCTACTCATTTTTTTTAAAGAAATCTATAAGAATGAACACTCAAGTATTTATTCAGTATTAGACAACAAGAACTAATTCCAAAAACAGAAATAATATTGTTCTAAATAGAAATAGCTATAGTCATTCATTTCGAAAAGATGTCATTACCAATTTTAACGGGTTTTTTCTTGTTTCAAATGTCGTTTTGATTTTCAATCAAAATACATAACTACTACTAAAAATCATATAAACTAGATCTTGAGAAAAATTAGTAAAAGAGATTTTAAATTTTTAACATCTATTATTTAGATTTTTTTCGCTGAGAAAAGCCATCAGGAGATTGAAGGTATGAAGTTTGACCTAAGTATGGATCTTCCCCAAATAGGTTGTTTATTTCCTCTTGCGTCATTTGTTTTGGTAACTCAACTGTTTGAACAGATTTCATTTCCTTAGTAAATGAAGTAATTTCAACCGCTTGAACTAATAAAGGATAGAAAGCAAAAAAAAGGCCCACAAAGATAGAAATCAATTTAATCAATACAGCATCAATCATAATTTGCAAAATAATAATTGGTCGAATCAGAATTTTTAATCTCTTCTGTTATCATATCTGAAGATAATTGATCTTAAAGATTATAAAAAATACGTACATTTAGATAATTCAACTTTGCTTCATAACATTAAGGCATAAGTTAAAAATCAAGCTATTTAATCAAAAAGCAGTTTAGGAATTCATTTCCATTCCATTAATCAAATCATCCATCTCCTCAGTATCGAATTGTCCTTCATTTATCTCAGGTAAAGTCTCTTCGCTTATCTCAGATAATGATTGTTCAATTACAATCCCTAAAGGATTTCCTCCATTATCCTCGGTAATTGATGAATTATCTAATAAAGAATCATCCCCTAGATTTTCCAAAAATTCTTTTTGTAATGATTGATTATTTTCATCGCTAGAAATGTTTGCATTGGCATCTTTTATTAATATTTTCGAAAGATCTATAATGTCTATAGCTACAGACTTTTGGCTAACATACATATGTCCAATCAAATTAGTTATCTCAGAAGATTTTGATGGTTGAGAAAAGAAAGCATAACTAGTCCAACAAGCAAGAATAATCGAAATCAAAATTATAGATATAAAAGAAAGATACATTGCTCTTATTATTGTTTTAATCATTAAGTGACTGTGCATATTCCCAAATCTAGGCAGATCAATTGACACTTAAATAGACTCTTCACACCCTGTAAGGCCGCATAAATACCTGGGGGTTTACTCCATAGGATTGATTACACAACTGGAGTAAATATGTTTAAAGGTATTTAGGATCTTAATTATGCCTTTTAATCTATTAAAACCCTTGATCAAGAAAATTCAAGATTTATTCTTCTGCAAACTCTCAAAACAAGCGCTAAGAAATGATGAGGAACTGGAATGCTTACAATTTGGTATCTGCACTGTGGAAGCTAGCTCTCCCCGACCAGAAGAATTGTTTTTTAGATAAAACACTTCTCAAACAGCTTCAGGAATATTTTCAATAAATTCATCTAATTCCTGAAACTTTAATTCAAAGTAAATAATCTTTTTTGTCTCAGTCATTTCATCGGAATAAAATTTGACTGGCAGTTTAGATAACAAATTATCTCCACTCATAAATAGATTTAATACTTTCTATAAATTTATTAAGCCGAAGAAAATGAATCAGGCTATTTACAGAACTGAAATCATCGGCCAAATTTTTTTATTATGCGATTATATGGTCTATGGAACCATATTTAAAAATCAAAGTTCTAAGATATCAGCATAAATACTTGAGTGATTACTCTCTTGGTAACTTAACCTAGAGAGGTGTAAATGTATTAAAGGATCTTTTTAGGCTTCCTAATGTCCCACAGAAATTCCTTTGCTAAGTTGAGCACTGAAGCTGTTGAAAAGGCTGCTCAGCATGTTCTAACTCAACTTTCTGAGAGACTGAATTTATCAAAACACCACACATCAACTGATGAGGAACTTGAGTGTTTGCAATTTGGAATATGTTCTTATCAATCACAAAGAGTAACTCTTTAGGAATATTCAAATGAAACTTACTGAACTATTTTTGATATTCTCTTCATTATCATTGACATTCCTAGGTTTCTCATTTCTCATCATTTAAGAGATAGACAAACGTCAATTTTTTGACTTGGATAAACTATAATTATCAATCTTGATTGATGTCAAATACGTTTCTATTGGAAAGGAATAAAATTAAAAAGTAAGAATATCAATAGCCAAGAGATATATACCAGTACTGTAAAGGAAGTTTTTGTTTCCTTCTCGTATAATTATCATTTGTTTTCTGAATCTTCTAAGAGATCCGAATATTCAGGAATAGGAGATATTGGCAACTCAGAAGCGCTATTAGTCGATCTAACTAACAAAGCAGTTAATTCAGCTGTTCTCTTATTATTAATCACATTACTACCATGAGCCGAAACAGCCGCACCAGTTATAAAAACAGAAATAGGTTTCCACAAAGATAAAGACTTAAAATCATTCTTTTGAAATTCTGTCCAAATAGAAGCAAGTCCCAGCAAAATGCCAAACACGGCTCCAGACCATTGACATATTTCACCTGGAATAGATTTAGCCTTCTCGGCAGCATTGATTTGATCTTCCATTAGTTTGAGATTCGAAAGCAAAGAGCATATTTACTCAAACAATATAAAAGCACTTTTAAAAACTAATGAGAATAAGTAATTAGTCCAATAAATCAAGTAAATCTCTTAAATTTACTTTTATGCTTAAAATGTCAGACAAGATTATTTAAGGTGCTTTATAAAAATCTTTAAATGAATATCATTAAATTTCTATTAATTGATGCTGGATTAGTACTTTTAGTCATTCCTTTGCTGTCATTACTCCTTCAGAAAAATAAAAATATCATTTTTTTTCAAGAAGAAAGTCCAAACGAGCAAATTGAGAAGACGTTTAGCAAACCTCTAGATAAAGAGACAATATTGGAACTTGAAAAATCTGTAAAAAGTGATACTAGGGGGATTGAATTGAATTCACTTCTTGGGAATTGGAAGTTTAACTCTATATTTGAGAAAAATATCGACAGCGAAGACTCTCTTTTGAGTTCATTACTTAGAGTCTTCTCAGCAAACCTAGAATTAAGAAAAGATTCCACAATTCAAGAGGCTTTCCAATGCGCAGTCATCACATCAATTAAACTTGGTTTTTTATCCATAGAGTTTTGTGGTATTGGAGATATGAACGAAACACAATCTCTATTAACTTACTTTTTTAATGTTATTCAACTTAAATTAAGATCAAGTGTTGTAATAAGAAGATCATTAAATGAACCAAAACAAAATAGAAAACCATTTTTTCAACTAATCGCTCTGGAAAAAGATAAAAAATTGCTATTAGCCAGGGGGCAAGGAGGAGGATTGGTACTGTGGTTGAAGGATTCAATGCAACCAATGAAGAAATCTAAGAATATCTAGCACTATTTGTCACAAGAGTCTCTGAAAAATTCTTAAGAAAAGAATTCAAAAAAGTGTAAATACTATTTTCATAACGCAAGTCAAAGGAATAAGTCTTAGTTATACAATTACCCAACCAGCTCAATTTTACAAACTGAATCTTTACAGTTTTTCTTTCTAACCCAGTCCTTAGCTGTTGGATCTTCCTATGGTGCCCTAATTTTTCAAATCTATAAAATTCATAGTAAATGAGATTTATTCTCATCGACTTTTACAAATTCATAATCGGTCACGACACCTTGCACATATCATTCAGAAATCTCTAAGCAAAATCTTTTTCAAAATGCTTTAAGTAAAACTAAAGCTCGTCCCAATAAGAGTGTTTGTTAAATAGTTATTATAAACGCAATCAGAATGAAATGTTTTGTATAGACATTAATTATCTCTAATAAGTTCATTAGGTAATTCGGACATAAGAAAAGTTAGCAATTACAAGTTTTGAATGAAGGTAAAAAAAATTCAATTATATTTAAACAAGTTAATAACATATAAACATAATCTCTAATGGTTAAAAAAAAGATTTCAAAAAGAATGAAGCTAAAACAAGTTCAATCAGTTGTTGAAATGCCCCAAAAGAGAAGCAACACTCTAATCTTTTGGGGACTAGTACTTGCTATGAGTTCTATAGGATTATTTGTTTTTGTACTTAGTGAAAAAGTATTTCACTTGGAGTAGAAGATTTTTTCTGGCTTAAATCTAAAGCTTGCGAACAATTAACTCATTAAAAAATATCCATTAACAATTTACAAATCAACAAAGAAATTGCTCTCAAATAGACCGCTAAAAAAGCAATCAACCAATACCCCATACAAATAAGCACAGGTATAAGCCAAAGTTTCCAAAAATTAGAAACTACAAAGTTAATAGTTGGAAAGAACCCAACAAATATTAAGCAAAGAAATATAGCTGGCGTTATAAAAAATCGTCTACGATTTTTATTTCTAAAAAATTTCTTCACAGGTATCTCAATTCTTGGAGATATGAAAGATAACCATTTCGATGGACGAAACTTTATAAAAAATGACAAATCTCTATTTATTTGTTTGCCATAGATAAGCAGATAACTTGAGATCCTTCTTTTAATGCACTTAATCAAATTGACATTAGTAGAGCGTGAGATTATTTTTTTAATCAATGATTTGGACCTGTCCCATTTGAAGACCTCTAATTTTTATAAATTCTTTTTTAGGGACTTCATCGATAATATTAAATTAATATTAGCCTAAAAGTGAAGATACATTTTTAAGAAAGATATTAATCAACAAAATCACTGGCCATGACAGATACATCTGCCTCCCTTCCATGCTGAGCACTTTTTCTTTTTACACTTCTTCTTTTTTTTCTTGTCTCCCATAAAGAAATAAATCAATACATATAATCTTATTACTTCTTTGATTTCTTCTGTGTATAGATGTCTAGTTAAGCAGATATTATTTTTGAACTAAAGAAAGTGGTCTAAATTTTGAATTTATTAAATAACTGAACCCCTAGTCGCATAAGAACTAGTAATTTTTCATAAAAGATCTTATTTTTTTTATTAATCAAGATGAAATAGACATCTTATGAGTCGCAAAATCGCTATTAATCCATATCTATTAAGGAAATGGATCTAAGAGCTATAACGAATTATAAAAATCAAAATCTATTGACTAGACTAAAGTTTACTAGACTTTTATTGATTGAATTAACGAA
>CETG01044862.1_pt1 | contig 10255 bp, 6 predicted proteins | sample 361471 | NCBI WGS metagenome assembly CETG01 (sample SAMEA2622696, study PRJEB7988) | marine metagenome | isolation source: saline water (ENVO:00002010), including | reverse complement strand
GGGGGAGGCAGGTTCTCAAATTAATAAATCAAATTAGGTCTATTGGGATAGACTTAGTCGTTAGGATTAAGAATTTGATCTATTCTTTCTAATGCATCCTGAAGGTGGTATCTTGTTAAAGTGTCTCCTGACCGATACATAGAATTTCTTATTTGTCGTTGTAAGGTTTGCAATTCTCCTCTTACGATTGGGCGAATATCACTTTGTGCGACATTTACATTGGTTCTACTAATCCAACGGCGGTAAGCACTAGGAATTGCAGTTTGATCTTCTGTCATTAAATATGCCATACGATCGATATAGGCTCTTTGAAGGTTTCTGCGGTATCTGTCAATTTTTTGACCTGAATTTAGTTCGCTCCATATGCCTTTACGTAACTCGTCCATCATATCCAGAAGCGTATAGGCCTCTTTTCCATTAATTTCTTCATTCTCAAGTAAACGTTGCATCCTTCCAAAATCAAGAATATTCGAAAGCGCACTGCTTTGCATGCTTCGAATTCTTTCGATATTTCCGTCGAATTCGATTTTATTAAAGATATCCTGGTTAATTAACCAATCAGGAGTTTCAAACAATTGTTCCTGTAAAAAGTCCATGGCTCTTTCCTGTTTTTCTTTATCAACATGAGTATAAACGGCGCCTTCCTGATCATAGGTTTTAGAGTTTTCATATACTCCACCAATATTAGCAGTAACATGCCCCATATAGCGGTTAAGCTGTGCAAGCACCTGGCCGTAAAGATCGTCAAGATCTTCGTAGTTTTTACCGTCTTCAGCGGTCCATTCGATTAATTTAGGAACAATACGCTTCAGGTTTTTGATTCCGTATTCACTGGCGAGCATAGCATCGTCACCAAGATCTTCCGTTTGTGAGGAAGGGTCGATTACACCGCCACTTTGCTGACTTCCGAAGCGATATAAAGGATCACCGGCGTGTTCTAAAATCCATTCGTCTAAAACGGGTTTTTCTTCTTTTCCTTCTTTTCCAGGAATTGGTTTATAGCCCCACATGATGGCATATTTATCATATGGCCCTATGTTTGGCATTAAAGCTACATCCCCATCGCCCGGTTGCGCTACATAATTAAAACGAGCGTAATCCATAATTGATGGAGCGGTACCGTATTTAGCAGTAAATTCGGGATCGCGCAAGTCTTCTACTGCGTAAGCCGGGCTACTACCCATATTGTGAGGAAGACCCAAGGTATGACCAACTTCGTGAGAAGAAACAAAACGTATTAAACGTCCCATGATCTCATCTTTAAATGCTACACCACGTGCGTCTTCATTAATTGCAGCTGTTTGCACAAAATACCAGTTTCTAAGTAAAGTCATCACATTATGATACCAGTTAATATCTGACTCTAAGATTTCTCCTGAACGAGGATCACTTACGTGAGGCCCGTTTGCATTGGGGATTGGGGAAGCCAGGTAACGAACAGTAGAATAGCGTACATCTTCTGGACTCCAATCTGGATCTTCTTCTGGAGTTGGCGCTTCCTTAGCGATAATGGCATTTTTGAAACCTGCAGCTTCAAAAGCTACCTGCCAATCTTCTATTCCTTGCTTGATGTAAGGCACCCATTTTTTAGGGGTAGCACGGTCTATATAATAAACGATTTGTTTTTTTGGTTCTACCAATTCACCGTTTTTAAATTTTTCCATGTCTTCATCCTTCACTTCTAATCTCCAACGGTCAAGATACTCGACAGTTTTACTTTTCTGAGCGTCCAAGCCATAATCGGTTTGGCTAGTTGTAAACCATCCTACTCGCTCATCAAAATAGCGACGCTCCATGGGTTCTTTAGGTAAAAGAATCATAGAGTTACTAAATTCTAAAGAGATAGACCCGGTAGTTGAATTAGAAGGTGGGTCGCCGGCGTTATAGGTCTTTATGTGTCTAACTTCAATATTTTCAGGGTAACTTCTAATAGTATCAATAAAAGAACGGCTATCGTCTAATCTGGATACTTTGTATTGTTTGCGATAACGATCGCCTAATCCCAGCGCCTGAACATCTTTTTTATAAAGATCTGTCACCTCTATAATCGTTGATTTGTTGATAGAATCTTTACCAACCGTTTCTATATCAAAAGAACTTAAAATAGGCTCGAAGTTAGAATTTACCACTGCCTCGTGAACAGGAAGCGAATCGGCAGCATAAATATCGTAAGATACTACCCGTAGTAATACCTGATCGCCTTTCTTTTGCCAGCGATGAACCTGAGTGTTTTGTTTACCGCCCCCAAAGCCAATACCTGAAGCTGTTTTGGCAATTCTGGTTACGGTAAGCATTTCACGATTAAAAAGGCTATCCGGAATTTCGTAATAATACTTGTTTTTTACTTTGTGAACGGTAAAAAGACCTTCATCTGATTTTGCATCTTTGGTGATGACTTTAGCATAAGGTTTTAAACCGTCTTTTGATTCTTCTTTTTGAGCATTGGTGGGTTGAGCTTTTTTGTTTTTCTGAAAAACGGCACAAGAAGCCATTAAAAAAGAAAGCCCTACTGCACAAATTCTAATTGGTAGTTTGTTTGTCATAAGGTTTATTTAATTTTTTAGCTGAATTTGGATTGTATTTTTTAAGAACTGCGTTATCCAAAATCATTTATTTGACTATAAAATCTTAAAAAGGTTTAAGTGAAGTTAATAAAAATCTAAATTTTAAGAGGCTTACCAAGCTTATACAATCAAAAAAGGTCACTTTTGATAGTGACCTTTTAAAAATATTAACTTTAAATGATTGTTTATGCAACGCTTATCTTCATATCATTCCCTTCTTTAAAAACATCTATCATTTTATGCTTTCTTAATGATTTTAGAGCTTTATCCCATTTTTTATTACTTAAACCAGATTTCTCCTTAATAAGGTTCATATCATGGTTTTGATCATCTTTAAGTAATTGGTACACCGCTTTTTCTTCTTCGGTAAGCTCTACCTGTTTTTTCTCTGGTTTCATTTGCGGGAAGAATAATACTTCCTGAATAGATTGATTATTTGTTAGGAACATAACTAGACGATCCATTCCAATTCCTAATCCAGATGTAGGAGGCATACCATACTCCAAAGCTCGCAGAAAATCCTGATCGATAAACTCGGTCGCTTCATCATCTCCTTTTTCAGCCAATCGTAATTGTTCTTCAAATCTTTCGCGCTGATCGATAGGATCGTTAAGCTCTGAGTATGCGTTGGCAATTTCTTTACCACAAACCATCAGCTCGAAACGCTCGGTTAATTCCGGGTTTTCACGATGTGTTTTACAAAGCGGACTCATCTCTTTTGGATAATCGGTAATAAAGGTGGGTTGGATATAATTACCTTCACATTTTTCACCAAAGATCTCGTCGATAAGTTTTCCTTTACCCATGGTTTTATCAACTTCAATACCCATGCTTTTTGCAGCCTCAAATAATTCTGCTTCAGATTTACCGGTAATATCGAATCCCGTAAATTCGATAATCGCATCTGTCATGGTTACCCGCTTATACGGTGCTTTAAAATCTACTTGATGCTTTCCGAAGGTGGCTTCTGTAGTGCCATTAACCGCCATGGCGCAATGTTCCAACAGTTTTTCAGTAAAATCCATCATCCAGTTGTAGTCTTTGTAGGCTACATAAATTTCCATAGCGGTAAATTCTGGATTGTGAGTTCTATCCATTCCTTCATTTCTGAAGTTTTTAGAGAATTCGTAGACTCCGTCGAAACCACCAACAATCAATCGCTTTAGGTAAAGTTCGTTAGCAATTCTTAAGTATAATGGAATGTCAAGGGCATTGTGATGTGTTATGAAAGGGCGTGCAGCTGCTCCCCCGGGTATAGATTGAAGAATTGGGGTTTCAACTTCAAAATATCCCGATTCGTTAAAGAAATTACGCATAGCACTAAAGAGTTTAGTGCGCTTTACAAAAATTTCTTTCACTTTTGGATTAACGGCAAGATCGGCATAACGTTGGCGGTAACGATGCTCGGGATCGGTAAAACCGTCGTAAGTATTTCCTTCTTTATCGGTTTTTGGTAATGGTAATGGGCGGATAGATTTACTTAGAAGTTCAAAATCCTTGACCATCACGGTCATTTCACCTACCTGTGTTTTAAATAATTCTCCCTGGATACCAATAAAGTCTCCAATATCCAGCAGCTTTTTATATACATCATTGTACTTGCTTTTATCTTCGTCGGTACAAATTTCGTCACGGTTAAAGTAAACCTGAATTTTACCTTTAGAATCCTGTAATTCGGCAAAAGAAGCTTTACCCTGAATTCTTCGGGACATAAGGCGTCCCGCGATAACTACTTTTTTACCTTCTTCGAAATTTGTCTTAATATCGGCAGAAGTGTGATCTAATGGAAATAAGTCGGCTGGATAAGGATTAATACCTTTTTCTCTTAATGTAGCCAGTTTTTCTCTCCGTATAACTTCCTGTTCAGATAGCTGCATGATGTAATTTTAAATTTTAGCCTCTTCTTTTTTAGAAGAACTGCAAATATAATGACAATCAGAGTACCAACCAATGTTCTATTATAAGTTTAGCTATGAATCTGAAACAGAAATTCTATCTTTGTTTTTTGTTTTAGATAATATTAAAATTATGAGTATATGGCGAGTTATTTTATCAATTTTTTTTCCGCCTTTAGCCGTATTCGATAAAGGATGTGGATCTATATTAATCGTGTTTCTTTTAACTCTACTCGGCTGGATCCCGGGCGTAATTGCCGCACTTATAATTTTAAATAATCCTAATAAATGATGCTAAAGGTGCAAAATAAGAAAATAGAAGTAAGAGATTTAGGACTAAAAGACTATAAAGAAACCTGGGACGAGCAGGAACGGCTTTTCAAAGAGATTCTTGATTTGAAAGTAAAGAACAGGAGAGAAAATACTAAAAGAGAAACTCCCAATTATCTACTTTCAGTAGAGCATCCACATGTATATACTTTGGGTAAAAGTGGTGATATATCTAACCTTTTGATTAATGAAAAGCAGCTAGAGGAAAAGGGTGCTTCTTTTTACAAAATCAATAGAGGGGGGGATATAACCTATCACGGGCCTGGTCAAATGGTAATTTATCCAATTTTAGACTTGGATAATTTTTTTACCGATATTCATAAATATTTAAGGCTTTTAGAAGAGGCTGTCATCCTGGTATTGCAAGACTTTGGAATCAAGGCTGGACGTAGTGAAGGGGAGACTGGAGTTTGGTTGGATGTAGGAACTCCGTTTGCCAGAAAAATCTGTGCCATGGGTGTTCGCGCTAGCCGGTGGGTAACTATGCATGGTTTGGCTTTAAATGTAAATGCAGATTTAGGGTACTTTGATAATATTGTTCCCTGCGGAATTAAAGAAAAAGCGGTTACTTCTTTAAATGTGGAGTTGGGTAAGACCACAGTTGATATAGAAGAGGTGAAGAAGAGGTTTTTAGAGCATTTTAAAATTTTGTTTAATATTGATTATTAGGTGTTTAAGTGTATCAGGGAAGTTGTTATTAAAAAATATTGAAAAAGAGTAGTTTTAAATTTTATATTTTTAAAATAATTGCTCTTTTTTTTGTATATCATGAATTCTGATCTCAATTTCAGTAATTTAAGATTTCAAGTTTTTTTATTGAGTTTTCAATGTTGATTTTTGGAAACTTAACTCAATAATTATAACATGAAGAAAAATTTACAGGTTGTCTTGATGTTCTTTTTTGCTTTAGCAACTCAATTTGCTTTTGCACAGGAAAGAATGATAAATGGGACTATTGTTGATGATCAAGGAATGCCTCTTCCAGGGGTAAATGTTATTGTACAAAACACAAATCGTGGTGTACAAACAGATTTTGATGGTCATTTTAGTATTGCTGCCAGTACTGGTGAGGTATTAGAGTTTAGTTATGTGGGATTTACTTCACAAACTGTAACAATTGGTCCAGATATGCAAGATCTATCAATCATTTTAGGTGAAGATGCCGCTCAGTTAGATGAGGTGGTTGTGGTTGGTTATGGTACGCAAAGTAAGCGTCAATTGACTGATAATGTTGCAAAGTTAACTTCAGAAGACATTGCGGAGGTTCCAACTCCAAGTCTTCAAAGCTCCTTATCTGGTAAAGCTGCCGGGGTACAGGTTACTCAAACCAACGGTAAAGTAGAAGGTGGAATTAATATTCGTATTCGTGGTATTGCAAGTGTGGGAGCAGGATCAGAGCCATTATATGTTTTGGATGGTGTGCCACTGATTAATAACAACGAGTCCAATAACGGAGCTCCTACAAACCCATTACTTACGTTAAGTTCTAACGAGATCGAGTCTATAGATATTCTTAAAGATGCCTCAGCTGCTGCAGTATACGGATCTCGAGGGGCGAATGGTGTTGTTATAATTACCACTAAAAAAGGAGGTAATAACAAAGGTACTTTTGCTGTTAATTATTCTTATGGAATTAGTGAAACTGCAAATAGAAGAGATTGGTTAAATGCAGATCAATATATCGAGTTATTTACTGAAGCTGCCATTAATAGCTATGGAGAGGCTGATGGTTTAGCTGAAGCTGAAGGAACTTTTGATTATTTAGCTCAGGGTACAGATTGGAGAAATCGTGAGATAGATACTGATTGGCAGGACGAAATATTTAGAACAGGTTATACTCAAAACGCTGATTTTTCTGCGTCTGGAGGAGATGAAAGAACCTCTTATTTCTTTTCTGGAGCTTATAATGATACAGAAGGTATTATTAGAGGAAATAACTTAGACAGGATTACTGCACGTGCAAATGTTTCACACCAGTTTTCAGATAAGTTTAATGCAGGTATGAATGTTAGTTTTTCTAGAACTAATATCGATCGTATAGCAAATGATAATGCATTTGTAAACCCTGTACAAGGTGTTGCACAAAGTCCGCTTTCACCAGCATATTTAGAAAACGGAGAGCCAAACCCAAATACTTTATACGCTAACTTTCTTTTACAGGATAAACACGCATTTTACAATACGGTAATTAGACGTGTTACCGGTAGAGCTTTTGCTGAATATAAGTTCTTACCTTCTTTAAAATTTAATACCGATTTTGGTTACGATTTATTCTACCAGACTGAGGATAGTTTTACAGGAAGTTTAGCTCCGTTTCAATCAACAAATGGGGAGGCTTATGCTTCTAGTGTAGGAACCGAGTCCTATGTTAGTAGTAACTATTTTACATACTCTCAGGTTTTTGACGAAATTCATGACGTTGAAGTTGTAGCTGGTATGGAATACAACAATACGCATAGAAGATTCCAGAGTGTAACTGGTATTCAGTTTCCAACAGATGATTTCCAAACCATAAACAGTGCTGCTGAAATCTCAGCAGGTAATGGAATTACTAATGGTAACCGATTTCTTTCATATTTTGCAAGAGGTACTTATGCATTAGATGGTAAATATTTGTTTAAAGCGAGTGTTCGTAGGGATGGATCGTCTAGATTTGGTAGGGATACCCAATTTGGTACTTTTTCTGCGATATCAGGTGGATGGATTCTAAGTGAAGAGAATTTTTTAAGCGAGGCAGACTGGTTATCATTCCTTAAATTAAGAGCGAGCTGGGGACAAACGGGTAATGCGCAAATCGGTGATTACGCTGCTTTAGGACTTTACGGAGGAACTTCGTATAATCAAAGACCAGGAATTTATCCAGATCAACCCGCAAACTTTCTATTGTCATGGGAAAGTGTAAATCAAACAGATATTGGTGTAGAGTATGGGTTTTTAAATAATAGAATCTCAGGAGAAATTGATTATTATTCAAAGGTTTCTAAAGATCTTTTATTTGATAATCCTTTACCTGGGACTTCCGGATTTTCTAGTATTCAAAGAAATATTGGTGAAATGGAAAATAGTGGGGTAGAGTTTGTATTGAATACAAAAATAATTCAGAAAGCAGATTTTACTCTTTCTACTAGCTTCAATATAGCTAAGAATAAAAATGAAGTAAAGCGACTACCGAACGATGGGGCTGATATAATTTCGGGACAGAATATCCAGAGGGAAGGCGAGTCTTTAAATTCATTTTACCTTGTTGAATATGCTGGAGTAGATCCAGAAAATGGAGATGCGTTATATTATTTAAATGGAAAAGGGTCTGAAACTACGACCAATTTCAATGAGGCTAATCGAGTAGTTGCTGGTGCACCTTATGCGGAATGGATTGGTGGTCTAACTAGTAATTTATATTTTCATGGAATAGATTTTAGTTTTACTTTTCAAGGGGAATGGGGAGCCAGCCTTTATAACGGTGGAGGTGTTTATCAGTCAGCGAATGGAGATTATTTTGATAACCAAACCGCAGACCAAATGAATAGATGGCAACAACCAGGAGATATCACAGATGTTCCACAGGCTAGACTATATGCAGGAAATGGTGTTGCTAATTCTACAAGATATTTAGAAGATGCTGATTTTATAAGATTACGTAATTTAACTTTAGGATATACTTTCCCTGAAAGTATTGCCGATAAGTTATCGATGAACAATCTTCGTGTTTACTTTTCTGGTTTAAACCTTCTTACTGTTACTGATTATGAAGGATATGACCCTGAGTCTAGAAGCGATGCAGGTCAAGGGCCTGGTACAACTTTTTATTCTGCGCCAGCGGCAAGAACATTTTCTCTAGGTGTAAATCTTAAATTCTAAAAAATTATGAAACGATATAAATTAATCTTATCAATGCTAGGTTTAGGAATATCTTTAACTAGTTGTGAGGATAAACTGGACTTAGAGCCTACTCAGTTTATTTCAACGGATGTGGCTTTGTCTACTGGCGAAAATGTTGAAAATCTACTAATCGGGGCTTATGCCGAAGCGGGTCAATCTGCTTCTTATGGAGGAAATATTCAAATGTTGTCAGATCTCTACGGCGCAACAAATCAGGTTTCATGGAATGGTACATTTCAACCAATCCGTCAGGTTTATACTAAGAATATTTTAGTCGATAATTCTTATGTTAGGGATACGTGGTTAAATGGTTATGATGTAATAAATCAAACAAATTTAGTTTTAGATAATATCGACTTGGTAGATGAAGAAAATCAGTCGAATATTGAGGGACAGGCGAGATTTTTAAGAGGTTTAACTTATTTTGATTTAACAAGATTGTTTGGGCAACAGTACATGTCTGGTCAGTCAAATAATCAATTAGGTGTGCCTTTAGAGTTAGAAGGCATTGAGGATTATTCTGGTAATTTAGAAATTGCTAGATCTACAGTAGAAGAGAATTATACTCAGGTAATTACAGATTTGCAGGCTGCTTATGATTTGCTTCCTGAGGATAATGAGGAATTTGCTGAGAGATATGCAGCTCAGGCACTATTAGCCAGAGTTTATTTGCAGCAAGGTGATTATTCCTCTGCTTTAGCATCTGCAAATGATGTGATTGAAAATAGCAGCTATAGTTTGGCAGGTACATATGCAGATATTTTTAATAATGATACAGATGGTTCTGAAACTATTTTTGCTTTTCAGGTAACAACTCAAGATGGTTCTAATAACCTGATTACACATTACGCAGATCAGGCAAATGGAGGACGTGGAAATGATATTAGTATTAATGATGGATATGTTGCGATGTTTGATTCTGAAGATGACGTTCGTAGTGAGTTTTTCTATGCTAGTGCTCAAAGTGAAGATCGCTTAACTGCTAAGTATACAAACCAATTTGGAAATGTAATGCTTCTTAGGTTAGCAGAAATGTATTTGATAAGAGCTGAGGCAAACTTGCGTTTAGGAAGTGCTGTTGGAGCGACTCCGGTGGAGGATATTAATAGGATTAGAGAACGTTCTAATGCAGATGTTTTAACTTCTGTTAGTTTGGATGATATTATGTTAGAGAGACAACTGGAATTAGCATTTGAAGGATTTCTAATTCACGATCTAAAACGAACTATGGAAGATGTTGGAGATATTCCATATGATGACAATTCATTATTATTTCCTATTCCACAAAGAGAAATGGATGTAAATTCATTGTTAACTCAAAACCCTGGTTATGGGTCTTAGGTTATAGATAATTATAAAAAAGGAGATGTTTTTTACATCTCCTTTTTTATAATTCTAATTCCAACTGCTCTGGTAAAAGTTTAAAACTTTTCCGGTGGTATTTTGTAATTCCGTATTTTCTGATGGCTTCCCGATGTTCTTTTGTAGGGTAGCCCTTATTCTTTTTCCAATTATATATGGGATACTCCTCATGAATAATCTCCATATATTCATCTCGATAGGTTTTGGCTAAAATCGAAGCAGTAG
>CETG01149402.1_pt1 | contig 10257 bp, 12 predicted proteins | sample 361471 | NCBI WGS metagenome assembly CETG01 (sample SAMEA2622696, study PRJEB7988) | marine metagenome | isolation source: saline water (ENVO:00002010), including | reverse complement strand
GCTGTGATTAATTATGGAATAACAGGCTGGATCATTCCAGGAATTGTATAATTTTATTTTCAAAATTAAATTTTTTTTAAAAACCTTCACTCTGTAGTTATAAAAGAGTTTTTGCTTAAGAAGTAATTTTTTTATTTTAAAATCCCGATTTTCCAAACATTTCATAAAGTAGATAATCAAAAAGATATAGCACAATAAACAATAGTTAAGATTAAAGACTCAGATAAAAAGTGTTGCAATTTTTGTAATTAATAAAACCCTTTTTGATGATAACTTTTCTTCTGAAGTATAAATTTTTTTTTATGATGACTTCTCAGAAGGAAAAATTGTATATGTTTTTCTTCCCAAGGCTTTACTTGTTGAAACTCTGTTAAGTGTGTCTCTAGTATCTTTTAACAGGTTTATGCTCTGAAAACAACTCGACACTTTCATCTCAATCTAATTATCAAGCACAAAAAGGGGCATAAATAAATGCAATGAATAAGTATTAAGGTTAAAGAATTCTTCTTTGTTTAGTCTACTGTTCTTTAGATTCGAACTTTTGATTGGATAAGATGAAATGGTGAGTTTCAGCAAAGATTGAAATTAGGTGTTAAGACGCACTTGTAAACTTTCGCTAATGAAGTATTAATTGTTTAATTCTTTTGATTTCAATGCCATCACGAGTCCTTGATGATTTTATTGATGATTGTTTTCTAAATGGAGACGATATCTGCAAATTTCAAATCTATAGATCAAGAAAATATGAGAACAGAGTGAATCCAATCGCCTCTCAATTAATTGCCTCTAAACAAATGTCCGGTTTAAGCAAGACGAATTTAAATGCGGACTGAATTTGAAAATTCTATGAATTTATCTACTCTTTATTATCACAATAGTTTTGAGCATTATTGGCATTAGCTGGATTATCGCAAGACTTGCATGTAAAATAAATATTATGGTATATAATTTTTAAAATGCCATTAAAGAAAAAGCCGGTAGCAGTTCCATGGGATTTAAAGGTTGGAGACGATCATTATATAGAAGAGCCATGGATCCTTAAAAAAGGAAAAGAGTATATTAAAATTGAGACGAATAATAATAATAAAGGAAATTTTTATCTTCAAAAAGATGATGAAAAACGTCTTTCTTTGAGTGCATTACAAGTTAAATTGACTTTTTATCAACTTATAGAGTTTGGCTATAAGCTTCAAAAACCAAAGAAAAAAAAACCAAAGACTAAAGTGATTAGTGATGAATCAATTTAGACCACTATTGTTTCCCTTCAGTAATAATTTCTTAATTTAGAGTCATTCTGGTTAGCAATAATAAATATACTTCCTTTTTAGAAACACTTGCGAAAGTCTTATAAAGACTCTTGAAAATACATATATCTAGATTTCATTGAAATATATGTTCTATCGACATGAATATTCCAAAAGTAATCATTTCAATACAAAACATAATTTTCAAGTATTACTCTTTTGAAAATGAGATTTGTTTATCTTTGTTTGACTTGGCATTGAGTTTATTTTATGAAGAGGAATTCCTTTATGAAGGTCTCTTCGACAATTACTTTTTTATCTAATTCAGTTTTTTATTTGTCTATTTGGGTTTTTATTAATATATAGAGGTATTTTGAGATGTTTTTTGTTTTACGACTTTTACTCAATCTCTATTGAATTATTTTTAACCTACTAATAACTATTTTTTTGTTTATTTAAATATCTAAATCTCAATTAGGGGAATCACTAATTGGCTTTATTTGAAATTCAATCTTAATTTAACAGTCTAAATAATGGTATGTAAAAATTAACGGAATTATTACTGAGAAAAGAACATTTCAATATAAGCTATATTATTCAAGAAGACCACTATCATTATAAGTGCTTTGTCGAGAAGAATTGAGGTCTTAATACTCCCGCATTAAGACGGATTTACATTTTACGGTTATTTCCATTAGATCACTTATAAATCTGCAGCCTCACTAGAACTATTTAATGCTGATGATTTATTTCTAGGTTTACTACACAATTATCAAAGGTCATAACCATGAGAAATCAAACTTCATTATCCCAAAACACGCCAAATGATGATTATGAGATAAGGTCTCAGGCAGAGATGCAAAGGAGATTTATCGATCTCCAATTTCAGAGAAGTGAACTGGAGATGAAGTTAAAAAGAGTGAATGAAGTTCTCTTTTTATTGGGTAAAGAAATGGAGCAAAATTTTTCGTATAATCATCTTTATAAGTAGGTGTTTATTTTTGTAATTTAATCATTCAAAATAGTTTAAGCAGTTTGTTTATTTCGTTGAAATAGGACATATTCAGAGAATATATATTTCTATTAAGCTAATTTGGTTTGTAAGAGTGGATTTTGATTCAACCATTTAAGAAAAGATAATTTATGTATATTTAATATAAGATGTTGTTTCTTTTTGTTGATATTTGGCTTTAGTAAACATAAGTATCTTAAAAACCATAAAGGATGACTCTGATAAATCAGATTAAGCAGGTATTACTCTTTTGTTGTATTTTTCTTCTAATTGTTTTCTCTAATACTTTCATGCTATTTTCTGAGGAGATTGATTGGATTCAAGTATCTAAGATGGATAATGAATTAATTTATATTGATCCTAATTCAATAAAATATAATAACAAAGGCATACTCTCGGTTTTAACTAAATACTCTGTGTTGAAGCCAGAAGATCAGTCAATTATAAATTCTGAAACCTATTTAATGGGTATTGATTGTGAAAATAGATTATTTAGTAAATTCCCAGTAAATTTTGACCTTAAGCAAGTTAAAACCTGGGAAAAGCCTATTAATAATAAGTTGATGAAAGCAACTATTGTTAATAGTTGCTCTTACTAATTAATTTCTCTAGATAATAATAAATACTTAAAATATTTCTTGCTCATAAATTAGAAAAATAGTTATTTTTGCTTGGTTCTTAGTCATACAGCCTTATCTGACCTCGTATGAATTTAATAATCGGGAAGATCAAGTAATGTGTGAGGATATGTTGTCGTTATGAAATAGAAGGAGTGGATAATAGGCCAGACACCTTTGTGGTTCATTCATTGGTTTGCATGATTCAACATGGTATTTGTCACTCTGTTGCTAGGGCGTTTTATTAGATACGATCGGTGCACTTTGACCTCCTTAGAGGAAATTAATGGTTATAAATATCTAACTTTGCTTAGATTTAGAGTAAACAACATTTTTATCAGAAATACTCGTTCCTAGAAGAAGTCTTGATATTTAAATCTTGATACTTAATTCATTGGCCTTATTATTTTTAGGTTTTTATTAATCTTTTACTTATTAAAAATTGTCCTGCTAATAATGATAAATCAATTCATTAGTTGATGTTGGCCTTAAGCCTCCCTCTTGATTGTTCCCATAACAGGCCCTTAGTTTTCTCTAGCTGTAAATACGCAAACAAAACTGAAGAAACTAATAATTTTTACTAAGTAATTAATTATTTTATACATCATTCTTTTAAGCTCTTGCTGTGTTGATGTGACTTTATGCTGATTTCTTTGTTTTCTTCTGCTTTCCCTTGGTTATGGCTTGCGGGGACTGATTTTGGCATAAATCATTTCACTACTGATTTAATCCTCGTTGTTTCGTTCGCAGTATTGACAGCTTTACCAATGTCTTTTCTAAGACCAACAATTAAAAAGTGGGAACAAGCTGGAGTAAAAAGCTCTCTGTTTAAGAAATAGTTACCAAAAATTGATAGTCGACTTACATGAGTTGGCTAATCACTTTTTTTGTTGGTAATTCCTACTGATTGAAGATTCTTAGACTTTCGATTTAATAAATATGTCTCTAAAATCTTTTTATGTCTATTTTTGCGTTACTAAAAAAGAAATTTTCCAAGTTAAAGAGTAGGTTTGATGTGCCTAAAGTTTCAGTAATGATGAAAACAGATCTGGAAACGAGGACTTTTTTGAACAAGATTTGAAACTAAAAATAACGGCATAGGCCAATATAATAAATTAGAAAGTAGGGTGGATTAAGTTAAGACTTTTATATGACTGTTACCACTTCACCAATAGTAAAAGATAGTGAATCACCATCTATTGGAATTTTGGACTCGGCTAAAGAAAATTTTTTTGCTGATTTTATTCAATCAAAATCAAATCGAAAAGAAGTAGCTTTTAAAGAGGACATGAATGATTTTATCAATACTTTCATTTGTCATTTGATTTTTTATGCGGTTTTTTGTGTTTCTCTTGTTTTGCATATTCTTATTGATCTTAAGCTTGCATTCTTTATGAAAAAGCTACTTTTTCACTTCTTTTTTGCTACTAAGAATTTGTTCTTTGAGAAAAAGCTTGCTTTTGCTTAATTAAATATTCGAGTAAAAAAATTATACCTGATAGTTTATTCGAGGTATGATTTCAGATTTTTAGCTAAATATTTGATGCGATAAGAGTTTTGATTATTTTGCTTAATCAATATGTTTATTTCTTTTTTTGACTTTCTTAATTTTTAACATCAATCTAACTCTTAGAGATAAGTGATTCTTTTTACAGCGGTTATGTTGTAAATGAAAGATCTATACAAAAAGAAGAATAAGTTTACTTAACGTGACAATTTGATCTATTTATTTCTTAATGCTAGTCAAAACTGTTTTTTATAAGTGTAAAAAGCTTGAGCCAAAAAACTTTTTAGACGGTGTGAGCAAAATACAACAAATTTTTTCTTTGCTCTTTGTTTTGATCTTTAATATTTTAGGAATTATAATGAATAGACTCAATGATTATAAATGTTTGACTTTTAAAACATGGGAGAAGCAAAAAGGAGAAAAGGAACATAGACCTAATATCATCCAAAAACTACGTAATAACTAAATATTAACCTTTTGCTATGGCTCTTGGGTTTGTGATTTTTTTGATTGTTGATTTGATTAGGTATTACAACCGATAATAAATTGAATTAAACTTTCTTTATTAATGATGAAGTTGTAAAAAGTATTTAATTTTTGAAAATTAAACTTGATCCACTAGCAAATCAAATTCCCTTTTACTAAAATATAATATAAATAAAATTTAAATTCTTATGGGAGATAAGAAGAAAAAGAAGAAGTGTAAAAAGAAAAAATGTTCATCATGGAAAGGTGGTAAATGTATTTGTCATGGTTGATAAAAAAATATGACCTTTTTTCGATACACCTATTTTGTAATTCAAATTTTTATCAAAATGATGTATCCCACGGTTAGCCCTACCTTTACCGAACTACATAAACAACCGAGGAATTATAAGATAAAAGAGTGATTACTGGTTTCATTGAATGTCTCCATACCGTCCAGCTTTCCCTACCTTTTTGACAAAGAAATGAATTCTACTAAGAGCCCTAAGAACTGGTCCGAGTGGAATAACACTAAACATTTTACTGATTACTCTAGAGATTCAGGCACTGGCAAATTAGTTCGCTTCTCGATTGCAGCTCTCCTCTTTATTCCTATTGGATTTCTTGCTTATATGACAACTATTTAAAATACGGAGAATTTATAGAATTTAAGAAATTTAAACAAATTAGTTCTTCCTAAGTCTGGTTGTAAATGCATCTCCTTTAACAAATATTCTTTTTCTATTAATTCCCGCTGGTAAAGCAAAAATAAGTACTAATGATATAAAAACAATTATATCTAATGGGAACCTCCCAATTCCCCACTCTGAGAAAGCCAAAGCTAATGTGAGTGCTAACATTTTTTTTTCCTTGCTTTGATAAATTTAAATGTATTTATTAAATCTGTAATGTAGGCTTAGCAAAAATTATTGATACTGTGCAATTTGCTTGGATATTCATAATTTTAAGTAGTCTGAGAAATTTAGTCTATGATTTATTTCTTATTACCTCAGGAAATACGTTATTTTTAAGGGCAGGAATAATTATTCAGAAAAATATTGATAAACCTAAGTAATTATGTCTACTAAATTTGAAAGCCACAGTATCAGAATTAAAGGTGCTTAGGCACATCTTTGTATGCTCAATTCATAATTGGCTAACTTCAGTTGAGTTTCCAGAAATATGCTCTACAGCGTAATTGAAAGCCTGGTAAGTTCAATCGCTACTGTAGTCGTTTTATGATATCGAATCAAGAAAGCGGGTAAAATGGAAAAATACGGGATCTCGACACCCGTATTGATTACAATAGCTGTAATTTTTCCTCCTCTTATTTTAGGAATTTTGTCTACAATCGCTACAAATGTTGAAGTCTACAAAGGTTTATGTGATGAGAGTAAAACCATTTTGAGTAATAATGACTCGAGTAATGAGATCATTAATTTTCATATAACTATTCAATAGGAGGTCTTCTCTAAACAAAGTAACTTCATGCCTAAAGATAATATTTCGAAGTGTTATTCGGGACGACAAGAAGATAATCTTTTTCTTGGTGTAGTTGATACAGCTGGGGGCACATATTCAGGAGTATTTGCTGGGCTGGCGAATTTTTGAACGAGTTCTGGTGTTCTGTGTTTTCCAGTTTCTCTTTGCGTTATCTATGGTGGGCGATTAGAAACTCAGTTTTGGTAATGGTAAAAATTTCCTGTTTGAATCCGTCCCAGAGGTCAGAAGGAATCACTGTGGCTCAAAGTTTTAGATCGGTTTAAAGGGAATTTGCTAAGAAACTTTCAAAGGAATTATCTACAATTTCTGGTCTAAAAACTGGATAAGTCAAAATTATTAAGAATTGAACTGTACTTTCCCCTCATTTTTCATTAGATGGATGATTTGAGTAAAAAAAAATGAGGACGCGTATTAAAAGGTCGTGTTTATACATAATTTAAATCCATTAATTATCCTACTCTGAAGGTTAAGGGCAAGAAACTAAAGTCAAAAAAAATCACCTCTAAAAAGTTCAGGAAGGACAACAGCTAAAACAAAAATGATCTAATTTTTGGTTGATTATTAGTTCAATGTCCTCTTGGGACTTTTTAATTTTGTACTTAGCAATAAATTTATGTTGAATTAAGGCTTTTGTATATAGTTGCTCATCCGAGATGGTTTTTAATTAATTAATTAATTAATTAATTGCAAATTATGCAACCCTTTATATTTGGCCCCTTCTAGGCCTTTGATCTGAGTGGTTGAGTTGTGAGTAAGTTTTCTTCATACCTTTATAAATACTCACAAGCAGTGTGTAGTTGAATAACCTCAACATTATTTCCAAATTCTTTTCACCAATGGTGACACCTTTCCTTACTAGTTTTGGTCAAATGCTTTTACAACAGCCCATCCATCGCACCCTGAGGGATAAATTAATCAGTTGATGACACAACATTTTAAATTTATATGCCTAGGAAACGCTTTCAAAAAATATCTAGCAAAAGTATCACACCTATTCATATCTGCTCTTGAATAAGGGGCTATTGAAGTCGATCTGAGAGAGAGAATTAACCGAACCATGTAATCCGAATATCAACCTCTCACGCTTTATTTGCAAATACCAGATCATATTATTAGTTGTGTGTTGTTTATGTCTTACTTTAATAAATTTTATCTGGACGAATATCAGGAAAATATTTTCTTTAATTACCATGAATATTCATTCTTTTTAGAAGATTCTGATTGATTATGAAAACTACTGAATTACTTTTGATCTTTTTCTCATTGTCATTTTCGTTTTTAGGCATCTCCTTGCTTGTGTTTTATTAATTTTTTTCGCGTTCTGTTTTCCAAATTCTCATTTAAAATTAATCATGTATGTTCACAAGATTTAAAAGTGCTTTTATATTGATTGAGGAACTACAACTTATTTTTTTTTAAATTTTACAAAATGGAAGACCAAATTAATGCTGCTGAAAATGCCAGATCTATTTCAGCCCAAATATGCCAATGGTCAGGAGCTGTATTTGGTATTTTGTTCGGGTTAGGTTTTTTCTTGGCTGAAATTCAAAAGAATGACTTAAAATCTATATCTTGGTGGAAGCCAGTCTCTGCTCTTGTTGCAGGAGCTGCAGTCATAGCCCATGGTGATAATGTTGTTAACAATAAAAGAACAGCAGAATTAATTGCTTTGTTAGTGAGATCAACCAATAGCGCGTCTGAGTTGCCAATAGCACAGCCACCAGAATATTCAGATCTTTTGGAGGACTCTGATAATAAATGAATGCATCAACGCATTAATTGAAAGATTATTTTGATGTTTGGACTTTTAATTCCATATTAAATAGCAAGAAATGAGAAGCCTAAAAACGTCAATAATAATGAAGAAAATTTCATTTGATAAAACCTAGAGATTTACTCTTTTTGGTTGTGGCTTATGAGCACAGATACCAAATTGCAAACACTCCATTTCCTGATCATTGTTTGATGGAAGTTTTGAAAAACGAAGTCTTTCAGATAGTTGATTAAGAACTAGATGAGCCGCATTTTCAGCAGCATCTGCTGTTAATTGTGCAAAACACTTTCCAAGGGACATGGGATGTCAATGATTCATATTTAATTTCTACTCCTATGTGGTGAATTATATCTAGAGAATAAACACTCAAGTATTTATTCTGTTTGAATATTTTCCAAATAATCATATTAAAGTTAGATACTTAAAAACATATTTTTAGCTAAACTCAAACTAGATTTTCAATCTGCTCTTTATGATTTCTACAACATCAGAGTCGGTTCTTTTCTCATTTTTGGTTTAATAGGAGTTAAATTTAGATAATCTCTCTCGATTTGTGGTGTAAATTAATTTTATTTTTAATAATATTATTATGAATAAAACTAAAACTAAAGAGTTAATTTACCAAAAAAGAATATTCAAAGCATAAGATTAATCTATAGGTATATCGTTGTAATTCTATAGTACTAGATAGATTTTTATCCAATATTCAGTTCCTTTGTTTTATGCAATTCAGCTTGAAAATCATAGCTCAACATGTAAATATTCATATAAATACTTCTTTTCTTTTTTTTTGTTTAATGTTTTTTTAGATTGATTTTTTTATTTTATAAATTAGATATTTGATGAATTAAAGTTCATAATTAGTCGCGGAATATCTTTCAACACTTTTGCTATTATCGGGTTGCAAAAGCTTGAGAGGATACCTCGAGTATTTACAAGGTGTGAAGAGGTTGTTCTAACTATCGTTTGATTTGCCTAGATTTGACAATATCGAAAGGTTTCGAATGATCAAATCAATAATTAGATTTATGTATACCACTTTTATCTCTGTTGTATTAACTTCAATTGTTCTGGCAGGCTATACTTGTTATTCTTTTTTAATGCAACCCACAAAATCTGATGAAATAATTAATGTAATACAAGATATCTATGAAAGTCAGAAGATAGTATTAATAGACGTTATTGATCTTGCTAAATTATTAATAAAGGATACTAGTGACAAATTACCTAATGAAGATAATAATCTCTTAACTGAATCAGATTTGTTGTCAGATCTAAAATACAAATCTGTTTTAGATGAGACATCAATTCTTGAGGATAATGAAGAAAATCCTCTTGGAATTGTTAATGAACCATCTTTGCCTAAAGTAAGTGAAAAAACTTTGCCTGAGGTGATTTCAGAACCATTAGATAATGAACAGGCCTAGGTTTCATCAATGAAATGAAAGTGAAAATGTATATGAATTTATCGAGTTAAACGAACTTATAAAAAAGGCTTTATCATTTCAGCACTTCCAATTTCTTATGATTAGAATTCTGCCTTTGTTTGCGTTGTCTTTTACAGCAATTCCTGTCTTTGCATCGGGCGAAGGTTTATTTTCTTTCTCCAAACACAACAAAGCAATTAAAAAAAGACTATTGAGAAAGTAAAATGTTCTGATTCTTCTGAAAACTGATTATAAAAATGAATTACTCATTCCTAAGTCGAATTATTTCTCTCTCTCTTTGTCTTTTTATTGCTTTTTCTCCTGTTGCACTTCACGCGAGTGAAATAGATCCATCCACTAAAGAATTAGAAACTGGCGAGATACTTGAATCTCCTAAGAAAATGTCACAAAAGCAAATGAATGATCTTTTTGGTGAAGATCCTTATTTAGGTCAAACACCTTATTTGCAATCTCCTGATGGCTTTAGTCAGAGAGCTAAATCAAAATAATAGGAATATTTGATAAATTTCAATGTAGATATTAAATTTGTGCAAATATTTTTTATCTCTATTGGACATTAAATTTATTTTATCAAAGTAGAAAACCCAGTTTATTTGTTTGGGGGGTTTTGCTTCGTATTAATTAAATGTTTGTCGCTTAAATAAAGTGATACTTAATTCTACGACATTTAAGCATTCTAATAATTTT
>CETG01191245.1_pt1 | contig 10264 bp, 14 predicted proteins | sample 361471 | NCBI WGS metagenome assembly CETG01 (sample SAMEA2622696, study PRJEB7988) | marine metagenome | isolation source: saline water (ENVO:00002010), including | reverse complement strand
TGAATAAATTTGTCTCATTAATATCATTAGAATTATCGATTATTGAATAGAAAATATCATTAGGATTAGATGAACTTAATTCGTCTGATTTGGAATCAAATAATTTATCTTTAATTGATAAATTATTATTTGAAATTGAATTTAATTTGTCTATATTCTTTTTTGAAAGAGTCATGATTAGAATAAATGTAATCTAGAAATAATCATTTATTTATTATATTTATATTTTTAATGAATCTAAAAAAATATTACACTAAAAAAAGGTTTGGTCAACATTGGTTGATAAACAAAAAGGTATTAGAAAAAATCATAAAAATAGCTGATCCTAATAGGAATGACATCATTTTGGAGATTGGCCCTGGGAGGGGAGCTTTAACATCAAAGCTATTAGAATCAAATATTCGTAGATTGCATGCTATTGAATTAGATAAGGATTTAATTCAATTATTAAATAATAAATTCTCAGGGATTGAAAGTTTTTCTTTAGAGGAAGGAGATATTTTAAATACAGATATTAATTCGTATAATTTTAAATTTACAAAAATAATTGCAAATATACCTTATAACATTACTAGCCCTTTGATAGATAAATTTGTAGGAAGATTAGGAAAGATACAAGATTATAATTTAGAAAAAATTGTATTTATGATGCAAAAGGATGTAGCAGATAGGATTGTCGCAAATGAGTGTACTTCCTATACAGGAGCTTTAAGTACAAAAATAAAACTTATATCTAAAGTGGAGAAGATATGTGATGTTAAGCCATCTTCTTTTAGCCCTCCGCCAAAAGTTTATTCGTCTTTAGTTGTTTTCAAACCTTATCCTATTCAATTAAGATTAGACAAGGAATTAGAAAAATGTATAGATAAACTGCTTAAAGTAGCATTTAATGGTAGAAGGAAAAAACTTAAGAATACATTGTGCTCATTATTTACTAAAGAAGAATTTGATAATTTAAAATTTAGTTCAAAAATAAATTTTGATATGAGGCCACAAGATGTTTCAATTGATAATTGGAAGATTATTGCAAAGTGTTGTACTAATATAGAAAAATCAAGGAAATAAAATATGTGTTCAACTGCTGATAACAAAGTTTTTATAAAGTCACCTGCAAAGATAAATTTGCATTTAGAAGTAATAGGTAAGAGAAAAGATAATTTTCATGAACTTGCAATGATTATGCAAAGTATTGATTTATATGATTTCTTAGAAATTGAATTAAATAATAATAATGAATTATTTTTAACTTCAGATTGCAAAGAACTTGCTGTAAATGAAGATAACTTAATTATTAAAGCAGGTTTATTATTGAAGAATTACTCGATGAATCCTAAATTAGGAGCAATTATTTCTTTAAAAAAGAATATTCCTATAGGAGCAGGTTTGGCAGGAGGTTCATCAAATGCAGCTGCTGCATTAGTTGGTTTAAATAAATTATGGAATTTAAATTTTGATAGTAATAAACTATTAAAAATTGCAGGAGAACTAGGCTCAGATGTACCATTTTGTATTAATGGTGGATTTCAATTTTGTTTTGGTAAAGGGGAACAGCTAGAAAAACATAATTTCACATCTGATTATGGTTTGATTTTAATTAAGAATCCTAATGTATCTATTTCTACACCTGGTATCTATAAAAAATATAGTTTAAAGTTTTGTCAGGGTAATTCATTAGATGTAAACTATATAAATGAAAGAAGGAAATTTTTAAGGTTAAATGGTATCCATTTTTTAAATGATATTAAGAAAATGTCTATAAGAAATGATTTACAAAAAATAGTTATTGAAGAGAATAAATCAGTTAGAAATGGTTTAAAAATTTTAACCCAACTTGATGATTGTTTATGCTCCTCTATGAGTGGATCAGGACCAAGTTGTTTTGCTCTTTTTCAAAGTATAGACGCTGCATTTAACTCCCATGAAAAAAATAAGAAAAAGATAAAAGAAGCAGGTTATGAATCATGGGTGTGTCAATTTGTAAAAGAAGGTATTTCTATTGTTTGAAAATAATTATGGATAATAATAAAAAGTATTTGAATAATAAAGAAATTAATGAAGATAAAATTTCTTCGGAAAACTCTAAAGGACCTTTTAATTTTTTTATAGGTTCTTTAACAAGCTTTATACTTTGTTCCTTTTCATTTATTCTAAGTAGGAAAATCGCACTTTATTTTGCTATTCATAGACCTTCTAATTCAAATGAAATTGTTCAAAGTATTTCATCAAGTTTTAATACCCTGATTGTTGGTTTATCTTTTCTTGCTACATTTTCATTTGGATTTATAGGTTTAGGTCTGTTTATTGTATTTATTCGCAGTTTTTTCATTAAAAAATCATAATATTTAAATATCATTTAAATAATTTGTTTTCTTAATCAATGTCATTACATGATCTTGGGATATTAATACTTTTACTCTCCCCAGGTATGCTTTTATCAATATTAATACTTATAACTTTTGCAGAAGGCGGTTAATAATACCTTGATGGTATAGATTTATATATGTGATTAATTTTAGGAAATTTAATTGTGGCTGGCACTTTATTATTTAACGCCTTAAAAGAAGCTATTGATGAGGAAATGGCTAATGATATAAATGTATGCGTTATGGGGGAAGATGTTGGTCAATATGGCGGTTCTTACAAAGTAACAAAGGATCTATATGAAAAATATGGTGAGTTGAGAGTATTAGATACTCCTATTGCGGAAAATAGCTTTACTGGTATGGCTGTTGGTGCGGCAATGACAGGATTAAGGCCAATAGTCGAAGGTATGAATATGGGATTCTTATTGTTGGCATTTAATCAAATATCAAACAATATGGGTATGCTTAGATATACAAGTGGAGGCAACTATAAAATACCTGCTGTGGTAAGAGGTCCAGGAGGGGTTGGGAGACAACTAGGAGCTGAACATAGTCAAAGGTTAGAAGCTTATTTCCATGCAGTACCTGGAATTAAGATTGTTGCATGTAGTACACCAACCAATGCAAAAGGTCTTATGAAGGCAGCAATTAGAGATGATAACCCTGTACTTTTTTTTGAACATGTTTTACTCTACAACTTATCCGAAGAACTCCCTGAAGGAGAATTTACTTGTGCTTTAGATCAGGCTGATCTTGTAAAAGAGGGTAAAGACGTAACAATACTTACTTATTCAAGGATGAGACATCATTGTATTAAAGCTATAGATCAATTAGAGAAACAAGATATAGATGTTGAATTAATTGATTTAATTAGTTTAAAACCTTTTGATATGAAAACAATCTCTAAATCTATAAAAAAGACTAATAAGGTACTCATTGTAGAAGAGTGTATGAAAACTGGAGGTATAGGAGCTGAATTAATTGCCTTAATAACAGAAGAATGTTTTGATGATCTTGATTGCAGACCCCTTAGATTATCTAGTCAAGATATACCTACACCTTATAATGGAAACTTAGAAAATTTAACAATTATTCAACCTCATCAAATTGTTGAAGGTGTAGAAAAATTAATTCAAGGGAGTATATAAAAGATGAATAGAAGGCAAGGTTGGTTTTTTTTTATAATTTTCTTATTAGCCTTTTCTATCTATATATTAATTAACTTTCCACTTCAATTAGGTCTAGATCTAAAAGGAGGTTCACAATTAACCCTTCAATTAATAAAGGAAGAAGGAAATGTGAGTAAAGATGAACTTGATTCTGTAAAGGCTGTATTAGATAAGCGTGTAAATAATCTTGGGGTATCTGAGTCTAATCTTCAGACATTAGGCTCTAATCAACTTATTATTGAGCTCCCAGGTGAACAAGATCCATTAGCTGCAAAAAGGATTATAGGTAAAACAGCTCTACTTGAATTCAGGACGCAATTACCAAACACATCTGTAGATCTGAAGAATTTACAATTTCAAAGAACAAAAATAAATAACTTAATAGAGGAGTACGATGATTTGATCAAGAGAAAGATAGACAAGAATAATTTTGATCAGATTAAAGAATCTTTGAGAGGAATAGAAAATAATATTAATTTAATTTCAAATGAAAGTGATCTTTATAAAAAATTAAATGATGTAAGAAAATCTATAAATACAGATATTGCAAAATTATTTAAAAAAACTGATCTGTCTGGTAAAGATTTAATAAGTGCAGGAAGAAGACAAGAACAAGTGAGTAATAATTGGGAAGTTTTACTATCTTTTAATAACAAAGGAGGTGAAAAATTTGCTCAGATTACGAAATCAATAGCTGGTACAAATAAACTCTTAGCCATTATTCTTGACGGGGAATCTATAAGCGAAGCAAGCGTGGGTAATCAATTTACAAAAACAGGAATTACTGGAGGTTCAGCTACTATAAGTGGTAACTTTAATTCTGAAGAGGCTAGAGAATTAGAAGTACAGCTAAAAGGAGGATCTTTACCCCTACCTATAGAGATAATAGAAACTAATACTATAGGAGCAGTACTCGGTTCTCGTAATATAATCAAAAGTTTGTATGCAGCAATTCTTGGATTAATATTTGTTGGTTTGTTTATGATATATAATTACAGACTTCTGGGTTTTATATCTATAGTATCTCTTATATTTTATGGTTTTTTTAATCTTGCCCTCTACTCATTAATTCCTGTAACATTAACTCTTCCTGGGATTGCGGGCCTTATATTAAGTATAGGTATGGCCGTGGATGCAAATATTCTAATTTTCGAAAGAATTAGAGATGAACTTAAAAATGGTAATACCTTAATAAGATCAATAGATAACGGTTTCTTAAGAGCAAATTCTTCAATAGTTGATGGGCACATAACTACATTAATTAGTTGCATCGTTTTATTTGTTCTTGGAACAAATTTTGTAAAAGGGTTTTCAGCAACTTTAGGTATTGGAGTATTAATAAGTTTGTTTACTTCCCTAAGCTGTTCTAAAACTTTTCTAAGATTTATAACAAGCTATCAGACAATGCGACAAGTTAAACTTTATATGAAGAAATTAAATTTTAAACCAAATTTAGCTGAGCTTGATAAAAAATGAAAATAAAATTCTTTAACTTAATTAAAAATAAAAAAATAATATTTTCTATATCTTCTTTGCTTTTGGGTTTAAGTTTAATTGGAATTATAATTTCAACTCTTTCTCCTTCTATTAAAAAACCAATTAATCTGGGAATGGACTTTTTAGGGGGTAATGAAATAAGAATTGAAAGAGAATGTTTAAACGAATGTTCAGTTATTAGATCAGATCAACTGGTAAAAAACATTAGAAATATATCTAATAATAATCTATTAAATAATATAAGTTTTCAGATACAAAATAATAACAAATTAATTTCTATTAGGACACCTTTTATTTCACTTGAAGAATCTGAAAACCTTTTAAAAGATATTAATAATGTTGTTGGCCCACTTAATTTTGAGAGTAAAAGTTCAAGATCAATAGGGCCAAAACTAGGTAAGAAGTTACTTATTAACGGAGGAATTTCCTTAATTGTTTCTTTATTAGCTATTTCATTATATCTATCAATAAGATTTGATAATAAATTCGCTTTATTAGCTTTAGCAGCTTTATTTCATGACTTATTTATAGTCTTTGGTATTTTTTCATGGCTGGGAATTATATTGTCGGTTGAAGTTAATAGTTTATTTGCAGTTTCATTGTTAACTATTGCTGGATATTCAGTAAACGATACAGTTGTTATCTTTGATAGAATACGTGAAAATATTAGGCTTAATGATAAAAATCAAATTAATGAAAATATTGAATTATCAGTAAATGAATCATTAAGAAGGACTTTATTCACTAGTCTTACAACTCTTATACCTTTATCTACTCTTATATTATTTGGTTCATATACCCTTTTTTGGTTCTCGGTTTCCTTGGCATTGGGAATCATAATTGGCAGTTACTCAAGTATATTACTTGCTCCTTGTTTATTATTAGAAGATAATTAAAATATATTTATGAAATTAAATTTTTATCTAATTTTTTTATATATTTTTATCTTTGTTGATCTATCAAATGAGATTAAGATAATTACAGATCACTTTACTTTTAGTGCTTTATATTTTTCTTTTATGAGAAATCCTTTGTCTTTCTTTATAATCTTTACTTTACCTTATTTACAAAAAAAATTAAAGTAATAAATCTAGGATCTTTATTTAATTATCATTATTAATAGTTTCCTTTATAACTACTTGCATAACTACGGCTAAGGGTAAAGATAGAATTAAACCTAAAGGACCAAATACAAAAGTAAAACCAAATTGTGATATTAAGGTCAGTCCTGGTAATAAATTTGTCTTTTTCTTCAAGATTGAGGGCATTATTAAATAACTTTCAATATTCTGAATTACAATGTAGGCACAAAGTACTAATATAGGTTTCCAGAGATTATCTAATAAAGCTATAGAGATTGGAAAAATGGCACTTATAACTGGTCCAATATTTGGGATAATATTTAAGACCATTGCCAATATTGCATTAGAAACTATATATTTAACATCTAAAATTGAAAGAACAATTAAAGATAATATTCCAACTGATATTGAACTAATAATCATCGAAAAGAACCAGTTTGAAAGTGCTACATTACATTTTTGGAAAATAATTCTTGATTTATTTCTATATCGTTTCGGAATAATTATTAATAAACCTTCTAAATATGAATATGGTTCTATTGAGAACATTAAACTTACTACTAAAACAAAAATGAATCGTATTATTCCCGAGCCTAAATTACCTGCAAGATTAATTATATTTATAAAACTTTCTTGGATTGCTTTTGCGATTGTTGCTCCATCAGGTAGTGATATGCCGTTATTAAAAATTTGTAATATGTCAAATATATTTTCAACTTCTTCTCCATAAAGAGTTTTATTAATTCTATCTATATTGGAATTAATGATTACGTTTAATCTTGTTAATGCATTAGGTATATCAATTAGGATTTCATTAAATTCCTTAATGAAAGGGGGTAAGACTAACACTATTGATATGAAGATTATAATAGTTAGAAAAATCCAAACAATTGCTAGTGATAAAGGTCTTGATATAGCTAGTATAGATTTAAGTTTATTGGATAGATTACATATTATATTAGCTATTACAATGGAACATATTATAAGCAAAAAAAAGTTCCTTAAGCTCCAAAATATTATGAAGCTAAATCCTAAAATAGTAACTTTATATATAACAGAATTATTCAATATTTAAAATTTATTTATTCTCAGAATATCCTAATCCGTTTGACTTGGCATATTTATTTGCAAATCTCATGAATCTTTCAAAATCATCATTATTCCTCCAGGAAAATATAGCTTCTAATAATGTTGGTTTTCCGTCTATAAATCTTGCTTTAACTTCTGTCGTAATTAGTTCACCTTCACTATCAATCATTCTCATTCCTGTTATTTCACCAGTAGCTATGGCCGATAATGCCTGGGGTTTGTCAAAGATGAAGAAAGCCTGCCCTGTAGTTCCGTCCTTACTTCTTGTTAGTCTTATTTCAGGAACAACAGGTTCATTAACACCCTCATAAAACTGTATTCTAGCTTCATTATTATTTGTCATAAAAAACTTAAAAAAATAATTCTAGTCAAAAAAAAGAGACTTTGTAGATTTTTTATTTTTTAGAACTACTCTTAATAATCATAGAGAGAATTTCTTTCTCTTTAACTTCTCTAAGATCTAAGGTCTTAACGTTGTTTCTACTTCTTAATTCATGTTCATAACATTTATCATAATATTCAAGAACAGCCTTACATACATTTTCCCAATCTTCATTTTTAATTGATTCAATAGCTTTGTTTGTTCTTTGTGGACCCAATCTTTTTGTTATTTTCAATACAGAATCGATTAGTTGATTTTTTGAAAAGACGCTATATGTACTTATTAACTCATCTATCCTATCTCTTTCACTTCTTATTACCTCTATCCTAGGGGATATTTTCATTTGTTTAAAAAGTTCATATGGTATTCTACATTTTCCAATATTTGAACTTTCGGCTTCTATAAAGACATCTTTATTATTATCAAATGTATATAACTCTTCAGCTATTAGATTTTCAAATTGTTCATTAGAAGGTTGTTTATTCATCCCTAAACCTCCAAAAGCACTTCCTCTGTGATTAGCTAAGAATTCAAGATCTATAATTTGGTAATTATTATTTCTCAATATATTTAAAATCCTTGTTTTCCCACTTCCTGTTTTTCCTCCAATTATTATTATTTTTATATTCTTTGTAAATTTACTTAATACACTTCGCCGATAGTTCTTATAACCCCCACTAAGCAAAAATACAGAATAATTTAATTTACTTAATAGCCAAAATATACTTTTTGACCTCATTCCACCTCTTGCGCAATATATTTTAAATTTATTATTTTTATTGTCGAAGTAAAGCTTCTCAACGTCAACAAATTCTGAAATTAACTGTTCAAGTTTACTCTCAACAATTTCTAAACCTTTTGTAACTGCCTTTTCCTTACCATTTAAGTTATAAGTTTTACCAACAATAACTCTTTCTTCATTATTAAATAATGGAATGTTAATGGAATTTGGCATATGTCCTTTATAATATTCTTCTGGACTTCTAACATCAATAAGAAGACCATTTGATTCCTTAAATTCCTTAAGTTCTTTTCTTATGAAATTCATAGGTTTATTCAATAAGTTTTTATTATTTTAATTTAAAATGACATTAAAAGATAAACAAAATAATAGTGATGATTTAAATAACTTATTAAGTAAATTTATTGAAGGTTCCCAACGTAAAAGAAAAAATTTAATAAAAGAAATTGAGTTATCTGTTGATGGTATTTATGTCATTGCTGATAGTTTATTCAATAAGTTTGATAGAGAAGGAGATGATTGGGCGGGCGGTTGGATATTACAAGTCCTAAAGAAATATAAACCCGAATTCTTTAACAACAATGATTACAACAAATGGTTCTCAACTTCCTCGGATCAAGGTATTGACTATGATCAGATGCAATTGAAGTTACTTGAGCAAAATTTTGAAGAAGCTGATAGATTAACAAGTTCATATCTAAGAAAACTGGCAGGTAAGGTTGCAGAAAAAAGAGGTTATGTTTTTTATAGTGAGGTTAAAAATATATCGGGGCTTGATTTAGTCACTATAGATAGATTATGGAATATATATTCTCAAGGTAAATTTGGTTTCTCTATTCAAGCAAAACTTTTAAAAACAGTTGGTAAAAGATATGAGCTATTATGGCCAAAAATTGGTTGGAAAAATAATGGTATTTGGACAAGATATCCATCGTCTTTTACTTGGACATTAGATGCACCAGATGGACATATGCCGTTAGTAAATCAACTTAGAGGAGTAAGACTTATGGATTCTCTTTTAAGGCATCCATCCATAGCGGAGCGTCACGATAATTGCCTTTGATTATTCTCTGTCTTATAAGCTATTATTAATATATTGTCTTTACGCATAATATGTCCTTTATTCAGGACACTTCTATTTTTGAGTTAAAATCTTCATTGCAGTTAAGCTCTTTTGTTGAATTATTATTAGAACCAATTAACAAAACTAAACATATTTATCTAATCAAATTAGGACTTCACGAAGCTCTTGTTAATGCCGTAAAGCATGGAAATAATTTAGATCCATCAAAAATTATTAAAGTAAAAAGAATAATCACTACAAATTGGTGTGTTTGGCAAATTCAAGATCAAGGTAAAGGAATGGCTCATAAAAAAAGAGTATTTAAATTACCAAAAAATGTCGATTCAACTAATGGAAGAGGACTATTTATAATTCATGAATGTTTTGATGATGTTAGATGGAGTCCTAAGGGAAATAGATTGCAATTGGCTCTAAAAAGGTGACTTCTTATCTGGGCAAGGTTGATCTATATTTATACCTTTAAGCCAATTTATACTTTCCTCTAAATATTCAATGGAATCTTTTTCATTATTACCAATAATTAATTGACATAATGCTGAAGAAATTAATTCTGCCGCTCTGATATTTTTATTCGACTTTAATTTGTGCCAATTATGATGATCGATTGATAAGTGTTGATTTAAGTTTTTAACTAATTCTCGAGTATCATCAGACCAGGATTTCATATTAATACATTAATTATTTTTATTTTATAGCAGACCATACTTTAGTCATAAAGAAGGAATTGTTAAATATATCTTTAAAACCAATTTCAGACATTTTTATATCAAGATCATCTTTAATATAATCGCAATAAAATGGTTCATGGAAGTTTTTATAAAAACCTTCCATAATACTTGTAAACTTTGGTGAGTCT
>CETG01115642.1_pt1 | contig 10283 bp, 4 predicted proteins | sample 361471 | NCBI WGS metagenome assembly CETG01 (sample SAMEA2622696, study PRJEB7988) | marine metagenome | isolation source: saline water (ENVO:00002010), including | reverse complement strand
CCATTATTAGCATATGGGTTATATAAAATCCTACGACGAGAACTCTTTAAACTATAAGTATTTCCCCAGTAGGATGAATCAGTTGCACTGTTACTTTGATATGGATCATAAAAAGCAGTCTCTGGCATTTCTAAAGAACCATGTTCAAATAACCACTTTCTTGCCTGTGCCCTTGTAGCACCTGGATTAGCTTCCAAATACAATGCCATCACACCACACACTTGAGGTGTTGCCATACTGGTTCCACTTATAGCATAATTGTAAAATGTTCCATTTCTTGGGTCAGCATATCCAGCATCATATGGACTAAGAATATTAGATCCACCAGCCCAGACATCAACAGCAGGTCCTCTATTACTAAAAGAAGAACATCTTTCTTGATCAGTTCCACCTTGTGTAGTAACATCTATAGATCCAACAACAATTGCAGCATCTTCTTTATCTTGATGACTAAATGCAGGTGTTCCGCTTCTATTATAATAGTTACTATACCCATCATTATAATACATAGTACCACTGTCTATTGTATTATCATAATCCCTACCTACAGGTATCTCTTGTTTATCATCAGAATTACCTGCAGCAAAGCACCATACAATATCTTTACAATCAGGATCTGCAAATACTTCATCGGCTTCTGATTGACCATATGTTTGCACAGAAGTAAACTGTTTGTATGGTCCCCAAGTAGACATCCAATAAACAGATGGACAAGCAGTTGAAGACATTGATGCTTTAGGGAAAGTTTGCCCTCTTTCAGTTGCAGTATAATTATTTGCAGCAGTAAAGAATTGTCTGAATCCCCAACTACCATTAACTACAGTAGGATTTCTTCTACCAGTTTCTGGATTGATTGGTTTATTCTTATGCCAAACTTTAATATAATCAAATCCATCAGAAGGATTTGACCATCCACAATCACTTCTATCAACACAAGCGATAGACCATATGTTTCCTTCAAAAGCATGACCAAATTGATTTCCAGCAGCAGTTCCAGCAACATGACTACCATGATAACTTATACTATAAGGATAACCAGAGTATCCTTTCTCCATCATTAAAGCAGAATTAACTTTATAATTTGCTAGTGTTGAAGTTCCAGGAGCAACCAAACCTTCAGAAGCCCAATTAATGTTGTACTCAGAAGCACCGTGGATTAATATGTCTCTTACTCTAGTATAATCTTCACAAGCAGTAGGATCAGGAACAGATGTGATTCCTGGTTTTAAAAACTCTGGATGATCCCAACGAACACCAGTGTCCATAATAACGACATCAACATTTTTTCCAGTCAAAGTATAATGTACTTCAGATGGAACCTCTGGATTAGGACCAAAAACATTAAATTTATTTGAATGTCTCCATAATCCCCACTGAGTAAAATCCAATACTCCACCTGGATTACCTCCACCACCAGAAGAATCTCTTCTATTTCTAACAGGATATTTAAATCTATCAGTGGTTAGATGACTGTCAAACTCCTGGTCATATTTTCTCTGCTCTATCTCATACTCATTATATAAATGAGATCTCAGAACCCAATCAACTTTGGGATGATTTTTTAATACATCTGCCTCTGCAGGAGACATTTCATATACACTTCTCTTTGGAGAACACTTCATCTCTGAAGTACAATCAATCTTTCTATTTGGTATATTGTCTATATTATTTTCATCAATTATATAATCATGAATCTCTTGCCAATCTAAAGCATCCTTTACGCATACAGTATATGCTTGCTGAGTATCAGGATATACAACAAGAACTCTTCCAGTATTTGAATCTAATGTTGTACTAATCATGATACCTCCGTTCTAAAGAATTTATAAGTTATTGTTCCAGTAATTCCAGTTTCTGGTGTAGCATTTATAGTTAAACTACCGCCAGCAATAGATGATCCAACAGAAACAAGAAGATGATTATTAAAAGTTATTCCAGATTGTTGAATATAAGAATTACTTCCATCATTTAATATTGTAACTTGTTGGGATTGCTTACCAAGAGAATGACTGAAATACAGATTATAATCTGCCGTCACATTACTTGTAGCAATACTATCTAATACCTCTGTTTGTCCTGCAGCAGCATTAAAAGTAGAACCACCAAGAGTACTTGATCCTGGAGCACTAGGAAGGTTGGTTAAGTTAGATCCATCTCCAACAAATGCATTAGCAGTTACAATACCTGCTACTGTTACACCACTATTTCTAACAGTAACTATACCAACACTACCTTTATCTTCAACAAATAAATCACTAGTTCGTACTGTAAGATCACCAGTATTAGTATTTCCACCAGCACTTATATAAGCCTTACCATCATTATTACCATTAATTTGTAACTTAGAATCAGCACCACTACCACCTTCAGTTAATGGGGTTCCTCCAAAATAAAGTGGTAAATTATCTTTAAATCTTGCATTATTATGAAAATCAACAGAATTACTAAAACTACTTACTCCAACAAAAGTACTTACACCAGCTACCTTAATATTATTAAACTCTGATGTTCCTTCAGTATTAATACCTGCTATTCCAATATCTCCTGTATTACCAGTGGATTTCCAAGTAGTTCCATCCCATTTCCAAGACTGACCAGAGGAAGCATGAACATCATTTATATTTGGATTATTAGGAAAATTTATTGCCATTAACTTGTAGGAGGAAGTGGGATTTGATTAGGTTCCATAATTAACTTACCATTAGCATCGGTAAGACTACTTGATTTAATATTATCATCTTGGCGTTCACCAATTACCATCCAAGAAATAGTATCGGTGCAACTATTATCTTGTGCAGTAATAGTTAATGTATTTCCAGAAACAGACCCCTTAACAGCAGTCCATCCTGATTCATTAGTTGTGAAACATTGTACATCTCTATTTAATGTCACAAAGGTTCCAGCAGTCATATCAGATTTAGTATCAAGATTAACTGTAGCAGTACCACCTACTAAATCAATCTTACCACGATAAATGTTATCACATTGTGGACCTTCAATGAATGAGTGTACTAAATCTTTTGTAGTTGAGAGACCAGCAAGAGGATGAGGTATTCTAAACGATCCACTACCTTTAGTAAGAGCACCATATACAGTAACGCTATTATTAAATATCCTCATATTGAGGGTTCCTAGCATTCCACCACCAGCATAGAAGATTATCGAATTATCTCCTCCACTAATAGTATCATGGTAACAAGATATCCTTGCACCTGATGTACCACCAGCATTTGTCCATTCTAATGAACCATCCAAATTAGCACTATATTTTAAATTGGAACCAGCAAAACCACTTCCATCATTATATTGAAGCTGGTTAGCAGATCCACCTGGACTTCCAGAAGGAGGTACATTAACCCAGTTAGTACCATTCCAACTTATAGTATCATTATTATCAACACCACTAAGAACTACATTTCCTAAAACTTGTTTTCCATCAAACATTAAGTTATTAGAATCAACACCTAGAGATTTCTCTACATTGGTATCGGATACAAACTTTATACTATTATCTGATAAGAATAAATGTCTAATCTTATACTCAGCATTACCCAAATCATATTGTGCGTTTGCTTCAGGAATTATATGACTGTTAATCCTAATTTTATTACCAGATGTTCTACCTGTTAATACTCCTTGAAGTTTTATTCCACCATCACCAAAATAAGCAGTAGATCCAATACCAACAGTGTTACCAATTCCAGTACCACCCAATGTGGAAATACCAGTTACATTTAAGTTAGTAAATGATGCTGATGAAGCAACAGTTCCAGTAGCACCTTTCTGACCTTTATCACCTATATCTCCTTTATCTCCTGTTTCACCTTTAGGTCCTGCAACTGTAGAATCAGCACCAGTTTCTCCTTTATCTCCTTTTGCTCCAGGTACAGTTGATTGAATTCCCTTTTCTCCCTTTGTACCAGCATCACCTTGATCACCTTCTAGACCTTGTATTCCTTTCTGACCTACTTCACCCTTAATACCTTTATCTCCATCAATACCTTTCTGACCAATCATTCCTTCCAGTTTATGGAATATAAACCTACTTGGTTGTCCAGAAGGATAATCAATCTGCATAGGATTATTACTATCAATCAAAAACCTAACTTGCTGCTGTGCAAGATCAGTAATATTAAAAATATATTCTTGACTACTATGACTTAGTTCTGGATATGTATCAGTTGAAGTAATAGTATGTGATTGTGAAACATCAGTCCAAGATGATCCACCATCAGATGAATAATTTATTCTAACAGTAAAATCAGTATTATTAGCAATAGATGATCTTCCATATCCAAATACTTCTGCTTTAACACTCCACTGCCCAGTAGTAGGAAAATTAAATACACCATTATTCTCACTCATTCCAGCACCAGAAACGGCAAATCCAGCACTAGTTACTCTACCCATATTACCAGTACGAGTATTACCATCACCAATAACTTCATTATTATATGCATTACCGTTTTGTGTTACACTTGATACTACTGCCAACCAGAACATATCAAATTCTTGTGGAGCATCATCAGCCTTTTCACCTTTTTGCCCTTTTGCTCCTGCATCACCAACAGATGTTGAAGCAATGACAAGATTCCAACTTGTTCCATCATACTTCCATGTCTTACCAGAAGCAGAATGTGTATCGTCTATATTAGGACTAGCTGGAAAATTTATTGCCATTTTGTTATGATTGAATTACTTTTTCAAAAGTTATTGTAGATCTAGGAGCATCGTTCAAAAAACCACCTATAGCAGAATTCATAAAGTAAACGTTTTGACTGTCACTATCAAATGACAATCTTACTTTTTGTTGAGCAGTATCAGTAATATTTAGAGCATGGTCAATACTTGGATGGCGATACAAATTACTACCACTAGCACCAGCAGATAGAAGATCCCACCATTCACATAGGGATTGCCAACTTGTTCCTCCATCATTAGTATACTGTAAATTCATTTTAGCATTCCAGTTTGATCCAGAAGCATCATTCCTCATTTGAAGAAGTGCTTTAATCTTATAGAATCCTATAGAAGGGAATGAGAATATACCAGATGATTCACCTATACCATCTCCTTGATTTGCAAAAGGAGCACCTGGTCTAGCCCAAGTTCCACCAAAAAGATTACCAGAACCTATAGTAGAATCTGACATAGCATTTGCAGTAGTTTGACCAGATAATGAATACATATCGTACACATAAGATCCACTAAGAGCACCTTGCGTACCTGCAGCATCTACCCACTGCTGACTATCACCATCATCATAATATACTTTCAGAGCACCTACAGAGGAGTTCCACCATAGATCTCCATCTCCAGCAGAAGTTGGTGCAATATCTGAAGTAGTTACATTAGCACCACCACCTTCAAGATAAACTGTTGATATACCAGCATCTGGTGTAGTAACAGTTGAAATACCTGATCCTCTAAAATCTATAGTAGTAATACCATATCCAGCATTACCACCAACAGTATTAATTCCTATGCCTAAACCACCACCAAAGAAATAAGTAGCAGTTATGATACCAGCATTAAATATTCCATAGGTATTAGCATCTAAATCATATCCAAGTTGAGGTGATGCATCTTCTACAAGATTATTGAGAGTACCACCACCCCCTCCACCAGAACCACCTTGTCCACCAGGAGAAGCGTCTATCCATTGAGAACTATCAACATCAGTATAATATACCTTTAAAACTCCTTCATCTGACTTCCACCAAAGATCTCCAATTACAGGTCCAGATGGTGCAGAGTCTGAAATAGATACATTAGCACCAGCAGCAATACCAGTTAATTGTGATCCATCACCAACGAATGAAGTAGCACTTACAATTCCAGCGAAAGTACCATTACCAGTATCTGTAATTGTCGCAGCAATACCTACTGATGGTCCAATTACTATTCCAGATCTTGCAGTAATAAGTCCTACTGAATCTACATTTCTTACATCTTCATAAGTTAATGTTCCACCAATAGAAACATCAGATGCAAAACTAGCCGAGTATGCACTTATGTTTCCACCCTGTATGCTACCAACTAAAGTACCATAAAAAGCAGTTGCAGTTACTGCCGTAGCAACTTGTACACTGTCAGCAACCACACGACGAACAGTTATATCAGGTGTTCCTATTAAATTCTGAGCATCTGTTGAAGTAGTTGCTGTTAATGCATTACCATTAAGTTGTCCATTGAATACTGAAGCAGTTAAAGCACTTGAAGCTGGATTGAAAGATAATCCAGTATCTGATTCTAATGTCTGATATCCAGATGCACCATCAACAAAAGTTATATAACAAGTCTCATCAGCAAAATTATTTGAAGTAATATCAACTTGTAATGCTTGAGTTGCAGGTCCAGAAAATGTATTAGCAGTTATTATTCCAGTTACATTTAAATTACCACTTACATCAGCATCACCATTAATATCTAAACTAGTAGAAGTTACAACACCAACATTAATACCATTAGCAGATATACCCCCAACCGTTATATTAGGACTACCAGTTAAACCTAGAGCGTTTGTTGCAACAGTAGCAAGTCCTGCAATACTTGAATAATGAGATCCAAGGTCAATTTTAGCTACTCCATCTATAACAGATGCAGTATATGCAGCACCAACAAAATTAATTGTTCCTGCAGTACCAACAGGAGAACCTTCTTCCTGTATTACAACTCCACTTCCAGCAGCAATGACTCCAGTTAAATTTGAACCATCACCATAAAATCTATTAGCAGTTACTGCTGTACTTACATTGACACTATCAGCAGTAAAACGACGAGCATTTATATCAGGTGTTCCTTCTATTGCATATGCAGTACCAGCAGAAGTTGCAGTACTTGCAGTACCAGTAAGATCACCAGTAATATCACCAAAAAATCCCTGTGTTGCCGTAACAATACCAGTGGCAAGTATATGATTAAAATATGATCTTCCTACAGTATTAATACCAGTTGTGCTACCACCACTACCACCAGTATTTCCAGTACCACCTATACTAGTAGCATTAAATGATACTAATTCTACTAAATCTCCAGCAAAACACCCAGTGTTTAAAACAACTAAACTACCAGTAGTAGCAGTATATTCAGTTAGTGATAACTTAACACCATTAACATATACATCAATGTAATTGATATTATATGAAAAAGCAAAATCAGTCTGACCTGCAGTTGCTGTAAATGTTGAGGCACTTCTAACTTCAGGAAAACTAGCCCACTCCAGACCATTTCCAGTTGATTTTAAAAACTGCCCATTAGATCCATAGGTATTACCAATACTTAGTGGTCCACCAAGAGTAGTAATACCAATTATATTTAAATTTCTAGCACTAAGGTCACCAGTAATCTCACCAGCAACACCAGTAACATAGAGTTGAGGTACAGTTAATATACCACTAATTCTAGCATTACCAATGACATCAAGAACGAGCCTCTCATCAGTGTAATCTGTTACACCAATGAATTGTTGAAATAACCTACCGCTTCTATATCTTGGAGCCATTGGATGTTAATTAAGAGTTTCTAATATACTTGCAATGAATTTTACATGACCAGGAGCACTTGATGCCAATTTAAGTGTATCACCTTGTTCAATAACCAATTTTCCAGCAGTCAGATTCATTGTATCATGACCTTGGATAGGCATTTCCTTTACAATCTCAGTAGTAACTGCAATACCTGTTCTTGTTCTTACATGATCTAATGATACTGTATGAGATCCAGCATCAATATTTGTTGCTTGTGATAATAATATCACACCACTATATCCAACTGGAGCAGTATAAATTCCAACCTTATCTGCTGGTGCTACATTTGTAATAGTTTTGAATACATTTAATGGTAAAGCCATTTTATTAATCTCCTCCTAGTGCTAGAATTAATGGCGTGACATTAGCGAACAAACTCTTGGAATAAAAATTACCAGCGATAGTTCCGCTAATTTGGTCTATGATAACACCCTCACCAATTCTAAAGTTTCCACCTTGGTCAGTGCTAGTGTAGATAACTAATCCACCGTGACGATTAACAACTTCATTCTCTTGTATAGTAACACCTCCACGGGAAGGAAGAGAACTAACAGGATCAACTCCACTACCAATATATTGGAATGAATGACTCGATGCTAATGTTCTACTTTGCCTAAAGAAAGGAACTGTATTTCCAACACCAAGAGCATACGGTACATTTTCATTTATTGTAATCGTACAAATTCCAGAAGAGATTGGAGTTGATTCCTTAATAGAATAATAAGTTGGAAGTAATTCTAAAGTAGCTGTTGCTGTATTTATCCCAACATCAGGAGCAGAAAATGTAACAGTTGGTAATGATGTATAACCCCTACCATTTGAAATTAGTTCTACTTCATCAACTCTACCTTGGAAAATAGTTGCAACTGCTGTTGCATGAACACCCCATTCAGGTGTAGATGTAGGAGAACTAATAGTAATAGTTGGCGGACTATTATACCCACTTCCTACATTAGTTACCTTTATAACACCAACACTATAATACTGATCATCAAAGTATGCTACCTTACCATCAAATGGTCTAATAACATTTAAGAGTACTTTACCACCACCAATATAAGTATGAGGGAATCTATTCGGTCCAACATATGCAGTGAATGAATTTGTTGTAGGAACAGAAGTTACATTAAAAACATTTCCATTTTTATCTGGAAATATTTCATTAGTTGCTATACCAACATTAACAGTAAATGTATTATTATTAGGTACAGACTCAACACCCAATACCTTATTATATGAAGGATCTTTTGTTCTTGGATATGAATGCTGTGTAGCATGATTATCCTTATCACAAGTAAATGTAATTGATTCAGGATCAAGAGAAATTGTAGTCTCTGCTCTCATTACACCATTAGGAGTAGCAGACTTAAACCAATGCTCTGCACTATCCTCAGATACTCCAACATTAATATCAAACTTATGATTAGGAGTATCTACATTAGAAACTTGTAACCAAGTATTATAAGCAGGATCACTTACTCTTGGATATGAATGATCTGTGGCATGATTATCTTTTGCACAAGTAAAGGTTAATGAATTTGGTAATACCTTAACATAATCACCATTAGATAATCCATGTCCAGTACTATGTAATGTTAATACACCAGTAGAAGGAATATAAGTTGCGGTTGAAATTGTTGCAGGTGGATTAGTATTTGGAAATCCATGATTAGCAACAGTTAATGTCATCAATCCAGTATCTGGATTATAAGTTGCACCAGTTGGTTGAGTTTGACCAGCACCTGTTATATTAATAGCACTAGTAGCAGCAGATACAAATGTATGTGAGGAATTTCCATATCCACAAGTGAATCCAAGACGAGACATTGTGACTGCCATTCCCACAGCAAATCCATGATCACCATAGGTTGTGATAGTAGTGAGTCCAGTTACTCCATCATAAACTGCATCACTAATACTAAGAACAGGAGTGCTTAAATCAATCTCAAACTTATCAGCATTTTCTGTTGCTGCTGATGCTAGAGTTCCTGTATACTGAAGAGGTCCTACACCATCACAAATTAAACCATAGTTACCAAAAGAAGAGTTTGAGTTTGTGACATCACACTGTCCACCAGATTCGCAAGTTACTGCAGCATCAAGATTCATTGTAAACAATGAAACTATCTGAGCATATCCTTCATTACTAACAGAAACACCTATACCATTTAAATTATATTGTGTATAAGAGTCTGTGACCATACTCTTAAATGGTCCTATAGAATTATTACCATCTACTTTTAAACCAATACTATTCTTAACTTTATTAGTACAGAATCTTACATAAGGAGATTGATTAACATACTGAATCTTATCAGGATCAAATGCTACAACTGCAACTCCTTCATTTACAGTTCCTGCAAATGTCATCTCCTGTAGCATATCTCCAGGACCAACATGAAATATATCTTTATCTACATTTGCTGGTGATACCGTAACTTCTCTTAATGTATCTCCAACAATACTAACTTGTGCAGGAACCTTTATTGGATTATCTTCTACATAAGTTCCAGCACTAACTTTAATAACAGTTCCCTCTGTTGCAATTCCGACTGCTGATTTGATTGTTGCTTTTGAGTCTGAGACTGTGAGTCCTGAGTTTCCGTCGTTTCCATCTTTTGTAACATATAGGGTATTTGTAACGGCACTCGAACCTACTCTAACAACATCCGTACCAATACCAGGACGAGAACGTAATGTATACAGTTCAGCATCATAAGTATTAAGAGCTAATTCACCTAATTGTAAGTCCGA
>CETG01098028.1_pt1 | contig 10284 bp, 9 predicted proteins | sample 361471 | NCBI WGS metagenome assembly CETG01 (sample SAMEA2622696, study PRJEB7988) | marine metagenome | isolation source: saline water (ENVO:00002010), including | reverse complement strand
CATCTTGCTATGAAGTGCGATAGAGAGTAGTAAAGATTATTAGTCCGCCTGTGGCGCACGCTCTGGTCATTGTCGAAAGCCCTACTAAGGCAAAAACCATTAAAGGTTTCTTGCCAAAGGATTTTCAAGTCGTTGCATCTATGGGGCATGTTAGAGACTTGCCCAATAATGCAAGTGAAGTTCCTGCTGCCCAGAAAGGGCAGAAATGGGCAACTATCGGCGTTAATACGACTGCTGATTTTGAGCCTTTATATGTTGTCCCAAAGGATAAAAAGAAGATTGTTAAAGAACTTAAAGCATCTTTAAAAGGTGCTAATCAACTTTTACTAGCAACTGACGAAGATAGAGAGGGAGAGAGCATTAGTTGGCATTTGCTGCAATTACTTGCTCCTAAGGTCCCTGTAAAGAGAATGGTTTTTCATGAAATCACTAAAGAAGCTATTGCAAAAGCTCTAGAGAGAACGAGAGATGTGGATCTTGAACTAGTGCATGCTCAGGAAACTAGAAGAATTCTTGATCGTTTAGTTGGATATACGCTTTCTCCTTTGCTTTGGAAGAAGGTCTCTTGGGGACTATCAGCGGGAAGAGTTCAATCAGTTGCTGTGAGACTGCTTGTTCAGAGAGAACGCGCAAGAAGAGCCTTCAAAAGTGGAAGTTATTGGGATTTGAAAGCTAAGTTAGAAAAAGACAATATTGCTTTTGATGCAAGATTAGTTTCTTTAAAAGGAGAGAGAATTGCCTCAGGAAGTGATTTTGATGAGACAACTGGTGAATTAAAGAAAAAGTCGAAAAATGTACGTTTAGTTCAAGAGGAAGAAGCAAAAACACTTTCTCTAAATTTGAACTCTTCTAATTGGGTAGTTTCGTCTGTCGAGGAAAAACCTTCCATTAGAAAACCTGTCGCCCCTTTTACAACTAGTACTCTTCAGCAAGAATCAAATCGCAAGCTTCGACTTTCTGCTCGTGAGACCATGCGATGTGCTCAAGGATTATATGAACGTGGATTTATTACTTATATGAGAACGGATTCTGTTCATTTATCAGATCAAGCCATAAAGGCAGCCAGACAATGTGTTCAATCTAAATATGGAAATGAATACCTAAGTAATCAATCTCGTCAGTTTAGTAATAAGACTCGAAATGCTCAAGAAGCTCATGAAGCAATTCGTCCTGCAGGGGAGAGTTTCAAAACACCAAATAAAACAGGTTTATCAGGTAGGGACTTAAGTTTGTATGAATTGATTTGGAAGCGGACTGTTGCGAGTCAAATGGCAGAGGCTCGCTTAACTATGCTTGCAGTTGATTTTGAGGTTGAAGAAGCAGTTTTTAGAGCAAATGGGAAAAGAATTGATTTCCCAGGCTTCTTTAGAGCATATGTCGAAGGGAATGATAACCCTGAAGGTGCTCTTGAGGCTCAGGAGGTTTTATTGCCTAATTTATTAGTGGGAGATTTACCTGTTTCGAAAGTTGTGGATGCTTTAAGTCATGAAACTCAACCACCATCAAGGTATAGCGAAGCTTCACTAGTAAAGACTTTAGAAAAGGAAGGAATTGGAAGACCTTCAACATATGCAAGCATTATTGGAACAATTGTTGATCGTGGATACTCAATACTTCAAAATAATTCTTTAACCCCTAGTTTTACAGCCTTTGCTGTTACGGCTTTGCTTGAAGAGCATTTCCCTGATTTGGTTGATACTGGTTTTACTGCTCGTATGGAGTCGACATTAGATGAGATATCCACGGGTAAGGTTCAGTGGCTTCCTTATTTGAAGGATTTTTATAAAGGAGATAAAGGCCTGGAATCTCAGGTACAGAAAAGAGAAGGAGATATAGATGGTGGGGAATTCAGATCAATTTCTTTAGAAGGTCTGTCTTGTTTGGTCAGATTAGGCAAGTATGGAACATATCTTGAATCAACAAATACTGGAGAAGATGGGAAACCTATTACGGCATCAATTCCTGAGGATACAACTCCTGCTGATCTTGATGAAGCTAAAGCTGATATGCTGTTTAAGCAAAAATCAGAGGGCCCAGAATCTCTTGGAATTGACTCTGAAACAGGAGAAAATGTATATGTATTAATAGGGAAATATGGCCCTTATGTACAGAGAGGACAGTTAACTGAGGAGAATCCAAAACCTAAAAGGTCTTCATTGCCGAAGGGAGTGAAGCCTGAAGACCTTAAGCTTCAAGATGCAATTGGCTTGCTTAAATTGCCTCGTTTGCTTGGAGAACATCCAGAAGGCGGAAAAATTCAGGCAGGTTTAGGGCGATTTGGACCTTATGTGGTTTGGAGTAAAGGTAAGGGCGAAAAAGATTATCGCTCAATTAGAGGAGAAGATGATGTCTTAGAAATAAGGGTAGAAAGAGCTCTTGAATTATTGGCTATGCCGAAAAGGGGTAGAGGAGGTAGAACAGCATTAAAGGATCTTGGGACACCAAAAGGTAGTAAAGATAATATTCAGGTTTATGACGGTCCTTATGGACTTTATGTAAAACAAGGGAAAGTAAATGCTTCTTTGCCAGAAGGGAAAGTAGCAGACAACATTACTCTTGAAGAAGCAGTTGAATTGCTTTCAGCAAAAATTACCACCAAGAAAAAAACCAAGAAAACAACCAAGAAAAAAACAACAACTTCTAAAAAGAAAACATCAAAAACGTCTGCGCGTAAATCACCTGCAACAACAAAAACAGGTAAATTGAGAGCAAGTGCTGTAAGAATAATTAAGGCTGAATAAGTCTAATGAAACCTGTCAAGTCAGTATTTAATAATTTTTTATTTATAAATTTATTTTGCTTTTTATTTTTATTAATTCAATCTTGTTCAAATCAACAATTAGGTAAGGAGCTATCGGAAAGCTTTGAACCCTCTGAAGAATTGCCTTCAAGAAGTAACTCAAAGAGCGAGAACTTCGAGCTACCCGATAAAGAAAAAAAACAAATTAATAATATTGTTTTACAAGTGCAACCTAATAAAAGTAAACAAAACAAAAAAGAATCAATTCGACCTAAATTGGATACAAAAAAAAATAAATACAACAAATATAAAACTCAAAATTATCTTGTTATAATTAAGATTTTCGATGCAAATTCAGCAGCACCTGGGGAAAATATAACTAATATCTTAATGAAAGAAGGAGTTGAGTTTGAGGTCCAGAAAATTGAAAAAATTGAAAAAAAATGACTAAGATAAAAAGAGTTGAGAGAGATGGACAAAATCACTCTTTCAATCATATGACGAAAAGAAAAGCTTTAAAGATAGTTGAGACTTCTTATTTGGCTGCCACCACTGCATTGATATGGTTGGCTCTTTACTATCTGCCTATTGGCGGGGCGATTTTCAGACTTGCGATGCCTCTGCCATTAGCGTTATTACAAATTAGAAGAGGATTTGATGCGGGAATAGAGGGCTTATCTCTAGCAATATTGTTATTGATTGTTCTCATGGGACCAGTTCGCGGTCCATTGATGCTCTTCCCTTATGGATGCTTAGCTTTTTGGCTTGGTTGGAGTTGGATGAAAGGAATGAGTTGGTGGGTAAGTTGGTTTGTTGGAGTACTAATTGGCACAATAGGCTTTCTTTTTAGAGTTTTAATTCTTTCTTTATTGGTTGGGGAGAATTTGTGGGTGATTATTACTCGAGCTGGAGCATCATTACTTGAGAGGTTTTTTTCTTTGTTGAGCGTTCCTTTGACTCCTGGAATGACAGAGGTGCAATTAGTAGCAGTTTTATTGGTTGTTATACAAGAAGTAATTTTTGTTCTTTCTTTGCATGCCTTAGCTTTTTGGATTTTCCCACGATTAAAGGCCCCAATGCCTGAGCCGCCTCGTCTATTAAATGGATTGATAGCTCTAGACCCTCTTTAATAAAGATCTTAATGACATTTAGATCTTTATCTTTAAAGTTTCCTTCTGGTGTAAAGGCCTTTGGTAGTGATTTGTCTTCAGAGAAAGTCAATCGATTAATGGAAATTTGGAGGAGTTCGATTGAGAAAATCTCCTTTTACTTAATTTTGGCTGCTACTAGGACGGCAGAAGTGAAAGGAATTTCTGCAGCAGGATCTACACCTGTCTCTCGTCGATATACAGCAGTCGCAGATACCGAGTTGCTTTTAGGTGGTCCCTTGTCACCTAGAAAATGGCAATTGCCTCCTCTCCCAGGAGGTGTGACTCCTGCTCTAATCAGTTACGTTTCCTCTCAGTTTATTGGTATTAAGCCAATTGTGATTCCAATTGGCTTATCTCAATCACTATCTTTTCCTCATCTATTAATAGAGCCACCTTCTTATGGGGCTGCTGATTGTGTAAGTACTGGCAAGTCTATGTCTTTTGATCGAGTAGAAAATCTTTGGAATAGAGGATTCTCCATGGGAATGAGAATGGAAGGCCCTGTTTTGATAGCAGAGTGTGTGCCTGGAGGTACAACAACTGCTTATGCCGTTCTTTCCGGACTAGGTTTAAAAGTTGAAAACCTTATTAGTGGAAGCGCGAGAAAACCTCCTCATGAGTTAAAAAGAAAATTAGTTCAGAGAGGATTAAATGCAGCAAGTTTAGGAGTGAATGCGCCTCCTAAGAATTTATTGTCGGCAGTGGGAGATCCTTTTCAAGCGTTTGCTGTTGGTTTTTTACTTGGAGCAAGAAATGCTGGTCAACCAGTTTTGTTGGGTGGAGGTTGTCAAATGTTGGCAGTAATAGCTTTGGCTCTTGAAGAATTGAATCCTGAGTCAAGGGTGGAGTTTGTTCAAGATATTGTTGTTGCTACAACATCATGGTTGGTTAATGAATCTATTTGTTCTAACAAATCAGACAGCTCTTTTGTTTTATTAATAGAGACTATTTCTAATCATTTTGAGGTAGGTTTAGTGGGGATGTCTAGTGGCTTGCATTTTAATGAAAGCACTAAACAAGTGTTGAGAGATTATGAGCTTGGTTATGTCAAAGAAGGAGTAGGTGCTGGAGCATTGTCTTTGCTAGCGCAAATAAACGGAGTCAGCATTCAATCAATTTTTAAGGCTTGTGAGATTGCAGTGGATCAGTTGGAATGAAAATTAGGTTGAAACCCCGCTCCCCCTATGCTTTTAATTTATGGCTTTCTTAAATTTAACTAGAAGAGAGTTTCTGAATTCGACTTTATTGCTTGGAACATTAAGTTTGACGGGCTGCTTAAACAAATCTAGTCAATTTATTATTAGAGCCGTAAATGAGTCATTGCCACAAGAATGGTTGCATAATCTTCCATCTGGTTGGATATATAAAAACTTAAAAGTTAACTCAGAAATTTACCCTTATAAAATGCCTTTTGAAGAGCAAACAGATCTTTTTGCTCTTGAGGACGGTTGGATAACAAATTTGCAAAATGATGAACTTCTTGATATGAAGATTGATAATTGGCTACCCAGTCTTAATTCTCAGGCGAGATCTTTTTCGATTGGCCTCTCTCCTGAGTTAAGAAATAAGCTTTTACCTATTGGTTTTACCCCGTGGGTCATGCTGTTTAGAAATGGAGAGCCCTGGAGGAAGAAGGCAAAGAAATCATGGGAAGTTTTATTGGAACCTGGTTTACAAGACCAAGTTCTTTTGCCGAATAGTTCAAGAATGTTGATTTCGCTAGTGGATAGAATGGGAACCTCTGATGAATTAAGAAGATTGAGAAAACAGGTAAAATCTTTCGATGATAGGAATGCTTTGAATTGGATTAACTCTGGGAAAGCTAAGGTTGCAGTATTACCTTTACAAAGGTGTATTCCGAGTTTAGTTAGAGATTCTCGATTGAGTGTGATTTTGCCAGAAGAGGGCGCGCCTATAAATTGGACTTTGCTAGCAAGACCACTCTCAAGCCGAGGCTTACTATCTCATGATTGGCTAGAGGAAACTAAGGAGCCACCTTTGCTAATTAAATTACTTGCTAAAGGTTGGATCCCTCCCATTGATTATTATCAGCTTTCGAAAGGGGTTAGTGCTCTTCCGAAGAAATTCCAGTCAGCGTTTTTCTTGTCAGAAAAAACTTGGAATAATTCCTGGTCTCTCCCTCCATTAAAGCCATTAGATCGACAAGCTCTTGAAATGCGTTGGATTAAATCAGTCCCATAGTCGTCTTTGAGGTTTATCTTTTAAAAGTAGATGAGTATCTTCAAGAAGTTCTGGGATTGGTAATTTATGGGGACAACGAGGGAGGCAATCTCCGCATCGGTTGCAATCATTTGCGTTTGTCTTTTCCCACCAATGCCCTGCTCTGTTAATTAAATTGTATCTTTCTTTTGTATAACTACTGAGGTTATGACCAATAGTTAGATTCCTAAGCCGTAGCAGTTCTGAAATTGGAATTAAACTGGGGCATGGCAAGCAGGCTTGACATTGACCGCAAAAGGTTTCTCCTAAGCGTTTTTTTTGCTTTTCTTTGAGACGAGCAATTGAAGACTCCTCAGTTTTGTTAAGAGGGTGATTGGAATTGCGGAGCTTTTTAGCAAGTTGTAGATCTTCCGCTTGATAAGCACCTAAAGTCAAGGTGCTTATTCCATTGGATAATAAAAATCTGTAGGCAAGCTCAAGAGGAGGGATGGGCTTGCAATCATTAATTAAAGTTTGACTTGGTGTATGTAAATGACCGCCTTTGTCAGCAGGAGAAATTGCCATAACACCCATACCTTTTTTTAAGGCTAGTTTTGCGAGAGGGATTCTTATTTGATCAAGTAAATGTACATGAAGGCTACAAAAATTAAATTGTCGACTTTCAATAGCGGTCTTAATTAGGCTTATCTCTCCATGAGAGCTAAATCCAACTTGATTAATAAGGCCTTCTTTTTTTGCCCATCTCAGCAATTCTGCTCCTTCTCCTTTTACTGCCCATTCAAGATGCTTTTCAAGATTGATTCCATGTATAGCAAGATTATCTATTTTACTGATTTTTAACCTTATTAACATTTCTCTTAACTGTTCTTTCCCTTCCCTTAATTTAACCTCAGGTAATATTTTACTTGTTATAACCCAACCACCTCTAGGTACTAAACCTTTTTGTAAAAGAGATTGAAGTCCTTTCCCAAGATATTCCTCGGCTTTTCCATATACAGGTGCTGTCTCTATATGATTAATGCCAGCATCAAATGCGGAAGTGAGAACTTCAATCATTTGCTTAGGAGACTCAACTGCCCTCATCGTCCCTAAGGTGAATAGGCTAACTTCTGAATTTTTACCAAATGGCTGGCGTAAAACCTTCATTGAAGGAGATTGCAGTCGGAGTTAGGAGTTCTTGACTGAGAGATTTTCATTTGAACTTTGAAACAACCTTTTCTCATATCTGAAATAATGATTTATTTCAATATGAAGGTTTGATCTCATTTAGGGAAAATCTAACAAGAGATAATCTTGTAACCATTAGAGAAGTGAACATATTCTGATATTTTTCTAGATGATGTCCACTACATTTTTTATAGTTTAGAACTAAAGTGATTTTCTAAAGCCATTATTAATGTTTACAGGACTAATTCAAGCTGTAGGAAAAGTTGGCCGTCAAGGCAAAAACTTGCGTGTAGAAGGTTGCGAACCTTTCTCACCTTTGCTTCTAGGAGATAGTGTTGCTGTCGATGGAGTATGTCTAACAGTTGTCTCATTAATTCCTGGTGGTTTTTTGGCTGATGTAAGCGAGGAGACTTTGATGCGAACAACATTAGGCCAGAAAGCCGAAAATAATGGGATTGTAAATTTAGAGCCTGCTCTTCGCTTTTCAGATCGAATTGGTGGTCACTTAGTTAGTGGTCATGTAGATGACCTAGGAAAAATTATTTCTATTGAGCGATTACCAAGGTCATGGAATACAGAAGTGAGTTGGAGAAATATTGACTTTGGTAGATATATTTGTAAAAAAGCAAGTATTTGTTTGGATGGTATTAGTCTGACGATTGCTGATTGCTCTAAGAATGGGGATAAGTTTTCTATAGCTGTTATACCTCATACATGGAATAATACCTCTTTGCAATATTTAGAAGAAGGTTCATTAGTTAATTTAGAGATAGATCTTATGGCTAAATATGCAGAAAAACTTTTATCAAATATTAAAGCGAATAGAAAAAACACACCTTCTGAAACTATCAATGCATCTTGGCTAGAGAAACATGGTTGGACTTAATTTACTTGATGGGCAAGTGCTTTTTAGCGCTTAAGTGGTAGGAGACATATTGCACCAGAATCTTTACGAACATCAATTCTGAATTCTTGACCAGGCTCTAATCCGAGTTTTTTGGTATAAGCATGACCTATTAAAAGATTGCCATTGCCATGCACCCGCGTGCGGAATTCAGCTTGCCTTCCTCTTGTTGATCTGTTCCCAGCACGACCAGGGCCATTGGAACGCAGTTTGTATCCTTTTGCTTCTACTAATGCTCTATAAAAGCTTTTACGTAAAACTCGTCCGCTCGGTCCTACATAACCGCAACCTCTGGCAATGTCATCCTCTGAATGGGTACTTAAGGATCTTGCTTTATCTAGCAGTTCTTTTCCTACAAGCATTTCCGAGATTTTTTTAATTGCATTAATTCTGACTAATAAGTGGAATTGTGGCAACAACCTTATTGAAATTCTCTTTATCTGTATAATTTTTATCTTTTTAATTTTAAAGTAAGTAGAGGATTATGAATAAAATCACCCAAATTCCATCTACAAAGTGCCAGTAAAGCTCAGCTGCTTCAAGAGGAAACTTGTTTTCACTAGTAATTCTGCCTTGAGGTGAACGAGCTTGCCACCAAACAATCAGAATCATAATGGTACCAAGTGTTACATGAAGCCCATGAAAACCTGTTAAGGCATAAAAGGTACTTGCATAAAGATTGTCAGTGAGACCAAAAGGAAGTGTGAAATACTCAATCATTTGACTTCCAAGAAAAGCTATTCCTAGTGCAGCAGTAATAAGAAGCCACTTTTGACAGTTATTGGAATCTTTTTTCCCTAAAGCTTGTCCTGCCTTATGAAATGTTGCACTACTTACAAGTAAAAGTACTGTATTAAGTGTAGGAAGGGGTAGCTCTAATTCGTATATAGCATCGGGTAGTAGAGGGTTTACAGCTTTAAAAGTCAGATAAGCGGCAAAGAAACCTGCAAAAGTCATTCCATCTGCTATTAAAAAAGCTATTAGCCCAAATAATCGATGGTCAGCATGAGATTCTTCATGATTAAGTCCGGTCTCGAGAGAGGAATCCTTCTCAATAGGAATAATTGATGTCATTGCTTTTTCTCCTTTACAACATTTTTGATTATTGACTCTTCATCTGATTTTGCTCCATACCCATAAGGTTCAGTTACTAGAGGTGCTTCCCCAATCCAGTTCTCTACTGGTGGAGGAGAACTGGTTAACCATTCAGGCGTTAAGGCTTTCCATGGATTATCTCCTGCCACTTCTCCATTGAAGGCACTTCTTATTACGTTCCAAAGGAAAGGAAGTGTGCTTAAGGCCATAAATAAAGCACCTAGACTACTTAGTTGATTAACAAAGGTAAATTGAGGATCGTATTCAGCTACGCGCCTAGGCATACCGTTAAGACCTAGCCAGTGTTGTGGTGCGAAACAAAGGTTGAAACCTACAAACGTAATAAAAAAATGTATTCTACCTAAATTTTCATTGAGCATCTTCCCCGTAACTTTCGGATACCAATGGTATATAGATGAGAAAATCACAAATACTGAGCCTCCATAGACAATATAGTGGAAGTGGGCGACTACAAAGTAGGTGTCATGCACATGAACGTCAAAAGGAACTTGAGCTAATGCAACACCAGTAATTCCTCCTAAGACAAAGTTAACAATGAAGCCGCATGAAAAAAGAAGAGCACTATTAAGAGATATTCTCCCTCCCCATAAAGTTGCCACCCAGTTAAAGAATTTAATCCCTGTGGGAACTGCAATAAAAGCTGTGGCAATCGTGAAGAAAAGACGCATCCAAGGAGGTGTCCCGCTAGTAAACATATGATGAGCCCAAACAACCAGGCCAAGAATAACTATTGCCATTATTGAATAAACCATGGTTGTATAACCAAAAAGTGGTTTCCTGCTATGAATTGGTAGTATTTCACTTACTAAACCAAATGCGGGTAAGACCATTATGTAGACAGCGGGATGAGAGTAAAACCAAAAAAGATGTTGATATACGATCACGTTCCCTCCCAGTACGGGATTAAAGAAGCCAGTATGAGCAACAATATCGAAACTTAAAAGTATTAGAGTCCCGGCTAATACAGGAGTAGCAAGTACTACTAATATGCTTGTTCCAAGCATTGCCCAACAATACATTGGTAG
>CETG01012598.1_pt1 | contig 10286 bp, 6 predicted proteins | sample 361471 | NCBI WGS metagenome assembly CETG01 (sample SAMEA2622696, study PRJEB7988) | marine metagenome | isolation source: saline water (ENVO:00002010), including | reverse complement strand
CTGATGATTGATGGTGGAAGTTCCTTGCCATGTACTTCAGAAAAATTTACTCCTCCTTGTTCAAAGACGTTTCCGTCTTTCAATACCCGTGAGCGTCCTCCTCCACCTTCAGGCCTTTCCCAAGATTCCTCGAGGAATTGCCCTTTGCCATCAATATTCTCCAGGCCATCACAAATTTCATCCTGAAGACCCATAACGAGCTGCTTGGCTCGATCTCTTGAGTTTTTTACTGGAAAATTGGCTTGATCTTTTGAGGAGGACAAAATTAATTTTTTCTCTTGCTTTAGAAAACTACTTTCAAATGATGCAAATTTCACACCAATATTGGAAAAGTTTGTATTGCGAATAGTTTTAACTTATTACTAACAGCCATATCATTAGATAAGTAGGTGCAAATTGCATTGAATTTTTCACTATTATCAAATGTATTAGAAAATAAGAATGACAACTAACGAGCAGGTTTTAAAAGCATTTGATGCAGTCAAGGATGTTGGCAGTGATAAATCCATTACCGAGCTTGGATGGCTGGAAATAGTTTCGGTAAAGCCACCAAAAATAGTTGTAAGATTAACCCTTCCCGATTTTGCTCAATCTCAACGAACAAGAATTGCAAGTGAGATTAGAGATTGTATAAAAACCTTCAAGGAAATACAAGAAGTACAAATTGAGATAGGAAATTCATCTAATCAAACTCCGATAGGCCAAGCAGGCCACGGTGGTCAGGGTCAGGGTTTGAACCCTATCCCGAATGTTAAAAATGTTATTGCCATAAGTAGTGGTAAAGGCGGAGTGGGAAAAAGTACGATTGCTGTGAATTTGGCATGTGCTCTTAGTCAAAAAGGTTTTAAGGTTGGTTTACTGGATGCGGATATTTATGGTCCAAACACTCCTTATATGCTTGGAGTTAGCGAAACAACCCCCGAAGTAAGCGGCTCAGGTTCAGAACAAAAGATTATTCCCATAGAAACTTGTGGAATTGGAATGGTTTCAATGGGATTATTAATTGATCAAGATCAGCCAGTGATTTGGCGAGGGCCAATGCTTAATGGAATTATCAGACAATTTTTATATCAAGCGACTTGGGGGGAACGTGATTTTTTAATAGTAGATCTTCCACCAGGAACTGGGGATGCTCAACTTTCATTGGCTCAGGCAGTTCCTATGGCAGGAGTTGTGATAGTAACAACTCCACAGAACGTATCGCTTCAGGATTCAAGAAGGGGTTTGGCAATGTTTAAACAAATGAATATACCTATTCTTGGTGTCATTGAAAATATGACTTATTTTATTCCTCCAGATCAACCTCAGAAAACTTATGAAATTTTTGGTGCAGGTGGGGGTAAACAACTTGCAAGAGAAAATAATGTACCTTTACTTGCTCAAATCCCAATAGAGTCTGATATCAATTCAGGAACTGGAAAGGATCTTCCTGTAGTTCATACTTCTCTTAATTCAATTACAGCAAAAGTTTATTTAGAACTAGCCGAAATTGTATCTAATTCATTATCTGTCAAATAAACTTTTTAATTAATGTTCGTCAAAAATAAAATAGATAGATTCAAAATAGTAAGAAACAAAAAATTTTGGAGCAATATAGATAATATTATTTTGATTATACCAGTGGTATTAGTACATCTGTCTTCTTTCTTAATCGCTAGTACTCAAAGAAATATTGGAATTACAGACTGGTATCAACATTTAATCCTGGCTTATATAGGTTCTTTTGTTGTTTTTTTTCTGGCTCAGATACCTTTGCAAGATATACGGGGATTAATTTTGCCAATGTATCTTTTGACAATTATATCGCTTTTATTTGTTAGTTATATTGGAACATCTGCGTTAGGAGCACAGAGATGGTTGAGTTTTGCTGGGTTAAATTTTCAACCATCAGAGGTTGCAAAAATAAACCTCATACTTATTTTGGCTTCTATTTTAGATCGCAAACGATTTTCAGGAGTATCACATTTAGTGAAACCATTATTGGTTTCTTTTATTCCTTGGATTTTGGTCTTTTTGCAACCAGACTTAGGAACGTCACTTGTTTTTGGAGCCATTCTCCTTGGAATGCTTTATTGGGCTGGAATGCCTTATGAATGGGCTTTTATTGTTTTAGCTTCTTTTGTTACAGGTTTGCTTGCATGTGTATATCCAATTGGTCTTATTACTTGGATTCCAGCTATTACTTTTTTAGGGTATAAATCTTTACCAAATAAAAAGATTTTTACATTTTTGATTATTACTTTTCATTCATTAATAGCAAAAATTACTCCATGGTTCTGGACTAGTATTTTAAAGGATTACCAAAGAGATCGCTTAATTATTTTTCTTGATCCTACGAAAGATCCATTAGGTGGAGGTTATCATATGATTCAAAGTAAAATAGGGATTGGCTCAGGAGGGCTTTTTGGTACTGGTTTAATGCGAGGCCAATTCACTAAATTACAATTTATACCAGAACAACATACTGATTTTATTTTTAGTGCGCTTGGAGAAGAGACAGGTTTTTTGGGGACATTGCTGGTGATAGTTTTATTTTTCATCTTGATTTATCGTTTAGTTAAAATATCTTTGGATGCAAGAACTGACTTTGAATCTCTAATTGTGATTGGAATCACTTCAATGTTTCTATTTCAGATTATGGTGAATATTTTTATGACTATTGGACTTGGCCCTGTGACAGGGATTCCATTACCATTTATGAGTTATGGAAGAACAGCATTGATAATTAATTTTATCAGTTTAGGTTTTTGTATGTCTGTTTCTAGGAGAGGTAAATCAATACGAAAAAATCTTTAAATATAATTATTTAGCGACGATTATTTTTATTTTCTACATTTTTTAAATATCAAATTCTTAATTTTTCTATTACGGATTCGTTCTTACCATTTTTAGGTGAACTTTTACGATTAATGTAAAGGAAGGAATCCTCACTATCAGGTTAAACAAAAATTTTACTAAATTAAAATTAATTCATTTTCTTTTATGTCTCATTGATTTGAGAAGTTACATTCTCGGAGCTGAGATTAGATAGCATAGTCAGGTCTTATTAACCTAATATGACTGTCAAGACTTTTTGCTTACTAAAAAATTTGGTTGTGAAATCCAATCAATTTTTATTAAACATTTAGTCACGAAGAGATATTTTTAAGAATTTTTGATTCTGATTTTCATGCTTTTTCATTCTTCAAAATCTATTATCTCATTTGGATTTGAAGGATTGGGTGTTATTGGGAGGTCTTTGTGAGTACACCCTCGGTAACAATCAAAGCTTTGCAAAAAAGGATGGCTGATGGGGTTCCGAAGACCGCCTGTAATGAATCTTCTGTACGTCGAATGTGGTGGGCAGCTTTGGATACTCTGCAATCAGACATATTGTTGCCAATGAACCTTAGTAGAGGTTTATGGTTGTCTTCTCCTTTACCTGCTTTATACGAGCCGAAATTACTGAATCAATTTCGAGGTTGGGTTTGGGCTCCAAAAGAATTAGTAAATCTTGCTAATCCTGCGATGAGCATGCTTCCTCCGATGCAAGCTATGTCTACGGAGACTCAAAAAAGTTCATTGTCTTACGAGAGATTAAATCTTTTAGAGGAAGACGGTAATGATCCACTGCTAATAGTAATTACACCTGAGATACAAATTGCTTTAGCTTTGGAAGGTCAATCAGATGAACGTCAATTATTAATGCGGAGTGATCCTGAAACTTTGAGTGATTTATTAACAATTCTAGATAACCGATTGAACCTAGAAAACATTGAACAGGCAAATAATCTTAGAAAAGCTCTTGGTGAACTTGGTCAATTAAAAACTAATGATGATTTATCTCAGACTTTTTGGCCTCTGCTATCTAAAAGATTGGCAAGCATAGCTCCAAGTTTGAACATTCAGACTTTATCGGACAATTCATTTGATAATCAGAAATCAAGTTCGAAAAATAGTGAAATTTCTCTCTTAGAAGCATTAACTCATGAAATCAGAACTCCATTGGCGACAATAAGAACTTTAATAAGGTCACTTTTACGTAAACAAGATTTACCTAAATTAGTAGAAAATCGTTTGAAGCAAATTGACGTTGAATGCACAGAACAAATTGATCGTTTTGGTTTAATTTTTAATGCTGTTGAATTAGAGAGAAGTAAGCCTGAAAAGACAAACTTAGCTTTAACTGATTTAGGTAAAATGCTGACTTTGCTTTCTCCAGTTTGGAGTAATCAATTGGAGAGAAAAGGTTTAAAACTTGTGTTGGATGTCACTCCTGACTTGCCAAAAGTCTTAAGTGATTCTGAGGGACTTGAATTAATGCTGACTGGTCTTATTGATAGAAAAACTCGTGGATTACAAACTGGAGGAGATCTAACATTGAAATTAAGACCAGCTGGCCAGAAACTAAAACTTCAAATTTTAACCAATTTATCTACAATTAATAATCAAGAAGTCAGCGAAAATGTTTCCAATGAAGATATTGGACCAGTATTAAGTTGGAATCCCTCTACTGGGAATTTACAACTCAGTCAAGCCGCTACCCAAAGGCTATTAAAAAGTCTTGGTGGTCGTCTTACTAATAGAAGAGATAGTGGGATTACAATATTTTTTCCTATCTCAGAATCAAAAGAATTTGATCCTCTGCATTAATGTTGACACGTGTGAAGTTGATATAAAAAGCTTCAAAAGGCACAAAATAGAGTGCTAACTTATATCTACAGGCTAAGCATAATTTAACGAAAAAAATGACTGAAGTATTAACAGGAACACTTCCAAAACATATTGGTAGCACTGGAGGTCTTTTAAATGCTGCAGAAACCGAAGAGAAATACGCGATTACTTGGACGAGTAAAACATCTGAGGTTTTTGAACTTCCCACTGGAGGTGCTGCAGTTATGCATGAAGGCGATAACCTTATGTATTTTGCTAAAAAAGAACAATGTTTTGCTTTAAATACTCAATTGAGAGGATTCAAGCCAAGAATAGAAACATGTAAAATTTATAGAATTTTCCCTGGAGGAGATAGAGAATTACTGTTTCCTAAAGATGGTGTTTTCTCTGAGAAACCCAATGAAGGAAGACCTATGTCTGGTTATAACAATAGGCGTATAGGCGAAAATCCTAATCCAGCAAGCTTGAAATTTAGTGGAAAAAAAACATACGATGCTTAAGTAATCTTTTTAAGTTGTTGCGCCCTTTAAATTTATATATTGGGCTGCCATTATGCAGTCATGCTTAGTTTTGATAAGAAACAATTTCTTAAATCAGCTTCAAGGGGTGCAAACTTTATCCCATTGTCAAAGAGTTGGCCAGCAGATTTAGAAACTCCTCTTACTACTTGGTTGAAGGTAGGTCAAGATAGTCCTCCAGGAGTGTTGCTCGAATCGGTAGAGGGTGGAGAAACTCTGGGAAGATGGAGTGTAGTAGCTTCAGATCCTCTTTGGATTGTGACTGTAAGAGGTAATGAAATGACAAGATGCTGGAGAAATGGGAAAAGTGAAAAGTTCTATGGAAATCCTTTTGAATTACTTCGCACTATGGTTCAGACTTATAAATCTGTAACTTTGCCAGATTTGCCTCAACTGGGACAACTTTTTGGTACGTGGGGCTATGAATTAATTAAATGGATTGAAAATAAGGTACCTATTTATGAACCATCGGATCAAGATTTACCAGATGGTATTTGGATGTTTATGGATAAAGTTCTGATTTTTGATCAAGTTAAACGTCTAATTACGGCAGTTGCTTATGGAAATCTGACCGATGGAGTGTCTCCGGAAAACGCTTATGAAATTGCTTATGGACAAATTCATGAACTTCAAGGTTTGATGTCTGCTCCTTTAAATCCTATAAAGCCCTTGCAATGGAGTGAAAAAGGCAATAGGTCTATTGATATGAAAAGTATGACTACAAAAAAAGACTTTGAGAAAAGTGTCAAAAAGGCAAAAGAATTTATTAAAAAAGGAGATGTCTTTCAGTTGGTTCTCAGTCAAAAACTTGAGTCAACTGTCAAACAAAAACCTTTTGAATTGTACAGAAGTTTGAGGATGGTTAATCCATCGCCTTTTATGGCATTTTTTGATTTTGGCGATTGGCAACTTATTGGCTCTAGTCCTGAAGTAATGGTAAAGGCTGAACAAAATGAAAAAGGAATAAAAGCTAGCTTGAGACCTATCGCAGGTACTCGTCCTAGAGGTAAAAATGATTTGGAGGATTTAACTTTGGAGAATGAACTTCTAAAGGATCCTAAAGAGCGAGCAGAGCATGTAATGCTGGTAGATTTAGGAAGGAATGATTTAGGGAGAGTTTGTTTACCAGGAAGTGTTTGTGTGAAGGAATTAATGGTTATAGAAAAATATTCGCATGTAATGCACATTGTCAGTGAAGTGGAAGGGATCCTGGAAGAAAATAATGATGTTTGGGATTTATTGATGGCTTCATTTCCTGCAGGAACTGTGAGTGGAGCTCCAAAGATCAGAGCGATGCAATTGATTAATCAACTAGAAGAATATCGTCGAGGTCCTTATTCGGGTGTTTATGGATCTGTAGATTTAAATGGAGCGCTGAATACAGCTATCACTATTCGCACAATGGTAGTTCGTAGGAAAAATAAAAATGATTTTTCTGTGGAAGTTCAGGCTGGAGCTGGTGTTGTGGCAGATTCTATTCCTTCTAATGAATATCAAGAAACTTTAAATAAAGCGAAAGGGATGTTTACTGCTTTAGCTTGCTTAGAAGCACCTAATTTATGACCGATCTAAGGCTATTAAAGGGCTTTGAAGTAGAACTTTTTACCGGTACCTATTCTGGAGAAAATGTAGGGGTTTCATCATCTATCGCAAAGGATCTCTCAGGGTTTGTTAAAGAACCTGATCAAAGGAATCTTGAATACATAACAGTTCCAGATAAAAGATATTCATTTTTAAAACATGCATTGTTGTTACCTAGGCTCAAACTAAGAGAATGGCTTGAGTATAAAAATCTCACAATCTTGCCAGGAAGTACGCTTAGTTTAGGAAACACAAAAACTTTTGAAAGGTCAGATTCGAAAAACTCATATCATTCGTTTATCGAAAAAAATTACGGAACAAATGTTGTGACGGCAAGTATTCATATCAACTTGGGTATTGAAAACTTATCCTTACTTTTTTCGGCACTTCGCTTAGTTAGATGCGAAGCATCATTATTTCTAGCATTAAGCGCGAGCTCTCCATTTTTAGCAGGGATTGCAACGGGAGTACATTCTCAGAGATGGATTCAATTCCCAAAAACACCTCAAGAAGTACCTATTTTTATTAATCATGCTCATTACGTGAGATGGGTAGAAGAACAATTAAGACTGGGTAATATGCATAATGAAAGGCATTTATGGACTTCAGTAAGGCCTAATGGCCCCCAGAGGCCTTATGCTTTAAATCGACTAGAGCTAAGGATATGTGATTTGGTTGGTAATGTTGATTTGCTTTTGGCTATTACTGCTTTATTAGAGCTCAGAATTATTAACCTTAAAAATAACCTTAAAAACTATGATCCAATTGAGGCAAGTTCTAAAGATTATACAGAATTAGGTTTTTTATCGGATCAAAATGATATTGAAGTATCTAAATATAGCTTGGATGCAAATTTATTTCATTGGAAAAATGGGAATCTAATTAAGTGTCGAGATTGGATAAGAGAAATTATTTCTGATGTAACTCCTCTAGCAAAGGAGCATAAAATGTTGGACTTACTACAACCAATCGAATCTGTATTGGTAAACGGAAATCAAGCAATGATATGGCTTGATTCTTATTCAAAGGGTGTATCAATACAGACCTTGCTTCAGAGAGGTATTACTGAAATGGAAAGAGAAGAAGCAGATTTTATTCAAATGAAATCAATCTATTAATGACTAAGTCCCTAGAACTGCCTCATAATGTAAATATGTTGAAAAATCCTTCTAATAAAAGTACCCCAACTCACTCAACAGATTGTGTTGAGGATCAAGATCCTGGATATTTATTGCAGCAAAGGCTTGAACTTGTTGAAGATCTTTGGAAAACAGTTCTAAAAAGTGAATGTCCCCCAGAACAAACAAAGAGATTGTTACGTTTAAAGCAATTAAGTGATCCTATTGAGTCCAATCAAGACAATTCATCGCAGGCAATAGTCCAATTAATTACAGAAATGGATTTAGTGGAGGCGATATCTGCGGCGAGAGCCTTCTCTCTGTACTTCCAATTAGTAAATATTCTTGAACAACGTATAGAGGAAGATAGTTATTTAAACAGTATAAAAAAAGAGAAGCAAGATCAAGATACTTATAAAATTGATCCATTTGCTCCAGCTTTAGCTAGTCAAACTGCGCCAGCAACTTTTAGGCAATTATTTGAACGTTTAAGACGTTTGAATGTTCCCCCAGCGCAGCTTGATGCTTTGATGAGGGAAATGGATATTCGTTTAGTCTTCACAGCTCATCCAACCGAAATAGTTAGACATACAGTTCGGCATAAGCAACGTAGAGTGGCAACTCTATTGCAACAACTTCAATCTAATAGATCAATTTCTGAATCTGAGAAGGAAATCTTTAGATTGCAATTAGAAGAAGAGATCAGACTTTGGTGGCGAACTGATGAGCTTCATCAGTTCAAACCTACTGTTTTAGATGAGGTTGATTATGCTCTTCATTATTTTCAACAGGTTTTGTTTGATGCTATGCCTCAATTAAGAAGGAGATTAACTACTGCGCTAGCTTCTAGTTATCCAGATGTAGAAATTCCGCAAGAGGCTTTTTGTACATTTGGTTCTTGGGTAGGCTCAGATCGTGATGGAAATCCGTCCGTTACTCCAGAAATCACATGGAGAACAGCGTGTTATCAGCGAGAATTAATGTTAGATAGATATATTGCATCTGTTCAAGAGCTGAGAGATCAACTTAGTATATCTATGCAATGGAGTCAGGTGAGTTCTCCTTTGCTTGAGTCATTAGAAATGGATAGAGTCCGTTTCCCTGAGGTCTATGAGGAAAGAGCAGCAAGATATCGTTTGGAACCTTATAGATTGAAACTCAGCTATACATTAGAAAGATTACGGCTAACCAAACAACGTAATAAACAGTTAGCAGATGCTGGATGGCAACTTTCACCTGAAGGTAAGTCTTTATTATCTACTGCTAGTAGTTATGACGATATGCTTCACTATCGTTCAATAGATGAATTTAAGAGTGAATTGGAACTTATTAGAACTAGTCTTGTGAGTACTGATTTAACTTGTGAGCCTTTAGATACTTTATTAAATCAAGTTCATATTTTTGGTTTCTCATTAGCTAGCCTAGATATTCGACAAGAAAGTACCAGACATAGCGATGCCTTGGATGAACTTACGAAGTATTTAGATTTGCCAAAATCATATGGAGAAATGGATGAACACAACAGAGTGAAATGGCTAATGAAGGAATTACAAACTCGTAGACCACTTATCCCTCCCGCTTTTGAGTGGTCTAAAGCTACGCAAGAAACAATCTCAGTTTTTCATATGCTGCGTAGGCTTCAAAGAGAATTTGGTACTCGTATATGTCGTTCATATGTGATTTCAATGAGTCATACGGCTTCAGATTTATTAGAAGTTCTTCTTTTAGCTAAAGAGTCTGGACTAATTGATCCAACTTTAGGAGTTGCGGATTTTCTTGTTGTCCCACTATTTGAAACGGTAGAAGATTTGCAACGTGCTCCCTCGGTAATGGAGGCTTTGCTGCAAACAAATCTCTATCGTCAATTGCTTCCACGAGTAGGAGAAAAAAATCAACCTCTCCAGGAACTGATGCTCGGATATTCAGACAGCAATAAGGATTCTGGCTTTCTTTCAAGTAATTGGGAAATTCATAAGGCTCAAATAGCACTACAGGATCTTGCTAGTAGGCAAGGAATAGCCTTAAGACTTTTTCATGGTCGAGGTGGTTCTGTTGGAAGAGGGGGTGGTCCAGCTTATCAAGCAATATTGGCTCAACCAAGTGGAACATTGCAAGGCCGTATCAAGATAACAGAGCAAGGAGAAGTTCTTGCCTCGAAATATAGTCTTCCTGAATTAGCTCTTTATAACTTGGAGACTGTAACGACAGCTGTACTGCAAAATAGTTTGGTTACTAATAAATTAGACGCCACACCAAGTTGGAATGAATTGATGACTAGACTTGCAGCTCGTTCAAGAGAGCATTATCGAGCTTTGGTGCATGATAATCCTGAATTAGTTCAATTTTTTCAAGTAGTGACACCCATAGAAGAAATAAGTAAGTTGCAAATATCTAGTCGTCCTGCTCGTAGAAAGAG
>CETG01015429.1_pt1 | contig 10311 bp, 9 predicted proteins | sample 361471 | NCBI WGS metagenome assembly CETG01 (sample SAMEA2622696, study PRJEB7988) | marine metagenome | isolation source: saline water (ENVO:00002010), including | reverse complement strand
TTCAAAAAAATAATAAATGATCCCGAAATTGAAACAATAATAATTTCCACACGCCACAACACGCATGCAGATTTAATAATAGAGTCACTAGAAAATAACAAAAATGTATTCGTTGAAAAACCTTTATGTCTGAATCATGAGGAGTTATCAAAACTTAAAAAATATTTCAAAAAGAGTGAAGATAAAGTAAAAAAACCAAGGCTTATGATAGGTTTTAATAGGAGATTTGCTCCTCACATAATAAAAATTAAAGATTACATTGATAACTCTAAACACCCTTCATCATGTGTCATTACAGTTAATGCTGGCAGGCTTGATGAAGATCACTGGTTAAATGATCCCGAAATTGGAGGTGGAAGAATCATAGGAGAGGCTTGTCACTTTGTTGATCTTGTTTATTTTCTTTTTAATGGCCATGTTTCAGAAGTTAATACTATTCAAGTAATAGATAAAGTTAAAGACAGCTTTTCAATAAATATGATGTTCAATAATGGCTCTATAGGAATAATAAATTATTTTTGTAATGGAAATAAAAGTTTTCCAAAAGAAAAAATAGAATTATTTAATGAAGGAAATATTTTTCAGATTGATAATTTCAAAGATTTTAGACATTTTTCAAACTTGGGAATTAAGAGGAAGAAGCTATTTTTTCAAGACAAAGGACATAGAAATTGCATTCATGAATTTAAGAAATCTATCCAAAATCAATCTGATATGCCTATTTCTATTGATGATATATTAAAGGTTTCAGAAATTACAATTGATGCTTCTATTAAATGCGGTCTTTCATAAAAACGCTTAAAAGATACTTTCATACACTAAGATATCTAAAGTTAATTCAATTTAAATACAGATTTTTACGTCAATTTCCAAAAAAAATAAATTTTAAAACAATTAAAAATTTACCTTTAAGTAGTTTTTCGGATCCAATATGGATAAAAAGTAAAAAAGAAACTTTTGATGGCGAATATTTTTATCTTCTCAACCAAAAAATTAAGTTCTCTAAAGATGTTTGGAGCAAAACGTTTGAAGATGTTTTATGGTCATATAATTGTAATTATTTAGATTTTATAAATGAGCAAACTAAATTTGATAAGACTAAATATATTTTTGCATGGATAGAAAATACTTCTATTGAACAAGGAATTTCTTTTGATCCTTATCCAACATCATTAAGAGTAGTAAATTTAATAAAATGGTGTATATCCAATAAAAATTATGACAAGAAGATTCTTGATAGCATATATTTCCAAACCATAGTTCTTAACAAAAATATTGAGTGGCATTTATTAGCCAATCATATTATATCCAACCTTAAAGCTTTAATATTTGCTGGCTATTTTTTTGATAATGAACAATCTAAAAAATGGTTGATTTATGGAAAAACGAATTTGCTTGAGCAACTGGATGAACAGATACTAAAAGATGGCGCACATTACGAACTTAGTCCTATGTACCACAACATTATCATAAGTGATCTTTTAGATTTAGTTCAAATTAATAATTTAAGTAAAACAAAAAACGATAAAGGCTTTGAAGTTGCTTTGAATAGGAAAATTAATTCAATGCTTAATTGGTCAAGCAACATGACACATCCTGATAATGAAATTGCATTTTTCAACGACTCAACTTTTTCAGTATGTCCAAGATTTGATGAACTAAAAGATTATCAAAATTTAGTTTCAAAAGAACACTTTCAAGAGGAAACTGAGAACATATCCTACATGTCTGATTCTGGATACATATCTCTTAGAACTGATATGGGGAAAATGATCATTGATGTAGGTAGCATTGGAATAGACTATAATCCGGGGCATGCCCATGCTGATAGCTTATCGTTCGAACTATCTATTAACTCAAGAAGATTTTTAGTAAATTCTGGTACATCGACATACAGTCGAACAGAATTAAGAAATTTTCAAAGAAGCACAAGAGCTCACAATACAATTGAAGTTAATGATACAAACTCAAGTGACGTATGGGATATATTTAGAGTAGGGGCAAGAGCAAAAAATATTAATACAAAGTTAATTACTAAAGATAATAAAATTATTATTACAAGTTCACACAATGGATATAAGAATTTTATTGGTGGCAATATTCATCAAAGAACTTGGGAAATTGAGAAAAACAAGCTTTTAATTAAAGACAAGCTTATTGGAGAAGATGCGTCTTGCGCTTCTAGATTATATTTACATCCTAGTGTTGAGGTTGATAGCATCAATGAAAATCAGATTAAACTTGTGCATGCAGATGGGACCCCAATTTTAATTAACATACCAGATTCAAAATTTATTTTAAAAGACTCATATTATTATTGTGGATTTGGACTTGCATTATCAAATAAATGTATTGAGATTGAAGTGAAAAATAATTCTTGTAGACTTTCAGTAATAAAACTTTAATTTATAATTATTTTATTGGTAGTTAAAACAAATGGAATTTAAAAAAGCTCTTGTTGTAGGAGCAGGATATGTTGGTTCATCTCTTGCAATATTATTGAGTCAAGATATTGATGTCTTACTGGTGGATAATGATTCATCTAAAGTTAACAGGATAAACAATAGAATTTCACCTATAGCTGATAATTTAATTAATAAATTCCTTAAAGAAAAACCTCTTAAAATAAACGCGCAAGAACAGATTGATGATTCGATAAGATCATGTGATATCGCTATATTGGCACTTCCAACTGACTATAACGCTGAAACGAATTATTTTAATACAAATATTATTGAGGATGTTTTATCAAAAATAATAGAGATTAAATTTTCAATACCCATAGTAATAAAGTCTACAGTGCCAATAGGATTTACAAAAAAATTAAATGAAAAATACCCTGACAGTGACATAATTTTTTCACCAGAATTTTTAAGGGAGGGTTATGCGCTTCAAGACAATCTATTTCCCTCACGAATTGTTATTGGTGACAGAGGTAAGACAGGAAAAGCAGTAGGAAATCTTTTTTATAGTTTTGCACCAAATCATACTGAGGTTGTTTATATGGATTCATCTGAAGCAGAGTCAGTTAAGCTATTTGCAAATACTTATTTAGCCACAAGAGTTACTTTTTTCAATGAATTGGATTCTTTTTGTTTAGAAAATGGTCTTGATACTAAATCAGTAATTGACGGAATTTCTTTAGATCCTAGAATTGGAAAGGGGTATAACAATCCTTCCTTCGGTTACGGAGGATATTGTTTGCCAAAAGATACAAAACAATTATTAGCAAATTTTAAAAGTATTCCTCAAGGAATTTTTTCTGCAGTTGTAGATGGAAACATCAAAAGGAAAAATTTTATAGCAAAACAAGTTGCATTATTAAGACCAAAAAAATTAGGAATATATAGACTCACTATGAAAGAAGGATCTGACAATTTCAGAGATTCAGCTATTTTCGATGTAATCAAAAATCTAAGAAAAGAAAAAATTGATTTCGTCGCATATGAGCCATTATTAAAATCAACAGAGTTTGAAGGTATAAGATTGGAAAATAACCTCAAAAATTTTAAAAAAGACTGTGATCTTATTCTTGCAAATAGAATCCATGAAGATATTAAGGATGTTGAAAATAAAATTTTTACAAGAGATATTTTTATGGAGAATTAAGACTTGATAGTATTTAAGAATAATAACGATTTAGAACCATATAAAAAGCTAAGAGAGTTATATGATCTAGCATTATCTAAGAACCAACTGAACATAGAAGCTGTTCTAATAGCATCATTTTCACATGAAGATAATGAAGTTGATTCTAGATTTGTTAATCTTAAGTGTATTAATAACGAAAAATTTATTTTTTTTACGAACTACGAATCTCCAAAGTCTAAACAATTTGCATCGCACTCTCAAATATCGGCAGTAATATACTGGAATAAAGTTGATATACAAATCAGAATGAAGGCGAAGATTTTAAAATTAGACACGAATCTTTCTGATGAACATTTTAGAAACAGAAAAAAAGAAAAAAATGCATTAGCAATATCATCCAAACAATCACAGCCTATAGATTCCTATGAAAATGTTAAAAAGAACTTTGCCAATGTGATGAAAAAAGAAAACCTTCAAATTAGGCCACATTATTGGGGTGGTTATGAATTTACACCATATTATTTTGAATTTTGGAGCGGCAATAAAAACAGAATAAACAATAGAGAGTCATATCATTTTGATAATGAAGTTTGGGTTAAGAATTTTTTACAACCTTAAAATATTTGCGAATTCAATCAATTAGTTTAAAATCCATGATTCATATGTTTAATATAACCAATATTATCAATAACATTATCTAATCTTGATGTTTGAAAGCTTTATCATTTCTGTAAATTACGTAAATTAATGGCTCCTAGAAAAGACACGACACCAATTAATCAAAACATAAAAGCATCTCAGGTAATGCTTATTGATCAAGATGGTAAAAAAAAGGGAATCCTATCCATTGATGATGCCTTAATTGAAGCCAATAAGGTATCACTTGATCTTGTGCAAGTTTCGGCCTCAGATGCTAATCCAATCGTTTGTAAATTACTCGACTATGGAAAGCATGTTTTTGAAAAAAAGAAAAATATATCTTCTTCAAAAGTTAAGTCGAAACGACAAAACACAAAAGAGTTAAAATTTAGACCATCCACAGATGTAGGGGATTACAATATAAAATTAAAAAAAATAAAAACCTTTATTCTTGACGGAGATAAGACTAAAATAACTGTCCGTTTTAGAGGCAGAGAGATACTTAATAGTAATATGGGACTAGATTTGTTGGATAAAATAAAAAGAGAACTATCTGATATTGCCCAAGTTGATCAAGAGCCATCTTTGGAAGGTAGGCAACTGTTGATGGTTTTGTCTCCTCTTAAGAAGAAATAAGAATTTTAAAAATGAGTTATAAATTAAAAAAACATTCAGGAGCATCTAAGCGTTTTAAGAAAACCGGATCCTCCGTTAAGAGCAGAAGTGCTAACAGAAATCACATTCTTACAAAACAATCCACTAAAAGAAAAAGACATAATAGAGGCTTAAACAAAATGTCAGGCACCGTCTTAAAAATGGCTTCAAGGTTAATAAAGGGTTAATTATGCCAAGAGTAACAAAATCAGTCACAGCAAAAGCTAAACATAAAAAGGTATTGAAAAATACTAAGGGTCACTATGGTGCAAGAAGTAGGCTATATAAAACAGCTAAACAATCAAATATAAAATCACTACAGTATGCCTTTAGAGATAGAAAAAATAAAAAAAGAGTTTTTAGATCATTGTGGATTTCAAGAATCAATGCCGCATCAAGAATGCTCGGAGTTTCATACTCAAGTCTTACAAATGGTCTTTTAAATAACAATATTATTCTTGATAGAAAAGTACTATCAGATATAGCTGTGAATGATTTTGAGACTTTTGAAGTAATTCTTAAAAAAGCAACAAGCTAAAACAATCAATAATGTCAGAAAGAAAAGACATTATTTTTTCTCATTCGAAGAATCCAATTGGAAACCCCCATCCAATAAATAATATGAAAAATCATATTATGTGTTTACTAAATGATCTTGGCTTTGAAACTATTACTGGCCCAGAAATCGAATCTGAAGAAAATAATTTTGATTTACTAAATATTAAAAAATCTCATCCAGCTAGGCAAATGCACGATACTTTCTATGTTGAAGAAAAATCAAAAGTTCTAAGAACTCATACATCTCCTGTGCAAATTAGAGGAATGCTTCAAAACGAACCACCATTTGCCTTTATTTCAGGTGGTAAAGTTTTCAGAAAAGATGACGACTCAACTCATTTACCAATGTTCCACCAAATCGAAGGCATGCTTGTAAACGATAGTGTTAATTTTGCACAGCTAAAAGATTTAATTTATAAAATAATATTTTCACTATTTGGAGAAAAAACAGAAATTAGGTTTAGGCCATCTTATTTTCCTTTTACAGAACCTTCAGCTGAAGTTGATATTCTTTCAAACAATGGGAACTGGTTAGAGATACTGGGATGCGGAGTCATTAATCCAATAGTGCTTGAAAATTGTAAAATAGATTCGTCAAAATTTTCTGGACTGGCTTTTGGCCTTGGAATCGAAAGAATTGCTATGCTAAAACATGGTGTAAATGACATAAGACATTTTTATAAATCAAATTTAGATTTTCTCGAACAATTTTAATGAAAATAGCGTATCAACACATCATTGATGGACTAAATGAAAATCCTTCGATAAATGATTTATCTGAAAAATTGTTTCAATTAGGTCATGAGCACGAAATTGATAATGATATTTTTGATTTTGAATTCACTCCAAATAGGGGAGATTGCCTGTCTATAAAGGGAATAATAAGAGATTTAAGAGTTTTTTATAAAACTAAAAGTGGACCTAAAATATATGAAGAAAATATTCCTGCTTTAAATATTAATTTTGAAAATCTTTCAAAAGACGCATGTCCTTCAATTAGCTTTTTAAAAATAAAAATCCAGAATAAGAGTTCTGAATATAAAAATTATCTTAGTAGATATTTTAAAGATCTCAATATTAATAAAAACAATTTTTTTACTGATATATCAAATTATGTTGCATATGAACTAGGTCAACCTGTGCATAGCTATGACTATGAATTAATTGATGGTGAAATAACGTTAAAACACACCCGTAAAGAAAAGGAAAAGCTACTTACACTGATGAATTCTGAAATAGAACTTCTTCCTAATGATTTAGTTTTTTACGACAACACAGGCCCAATCAATCTCGCTGGTGTAATGGGTGGAATGAGGACATCATGCTCCAAAGATACATGCGAGGCTTTAATTGAGTGTGCATACTTTAAACCAAAATATATTCTGGGAAGATCTTTAAAGTATGATTTACATTCTGATGCATCTCATAAATTTGAAAGAGGTGTTGATCCATTATGTCAATTAGAAGTCTTAAGGAGGTTTATTCAAATAGTTGATGACCACGCAGATATTAAAGAGCTTGAGATGCATACTGATATTTCGATAAATTTTGAAGAAAGGTTTGTTGATTATGATCTTGAATTAGTAAACAAAATCTTAGGAACTGATATAAAAAATGAGGAATTTGAGAAGATATTAGAAAGTTTAGATTTTAAATTTGATGGATTAAAAATTATTGTCCCCTCACACAGAAGTGATATTGCTCGTCAAAACGATATAGCTGAAGAGATTGCAAGGGCAATAGGATATAACTCTATCGAACCAAGAAGTATTGAAATGTTTGAATCTAAAAAAGGAAGTACCTTAGATATAGAGGAGAAAATTAAATCATTTCTTATTAACAATGGCTTTAATGAAGTCATTAATGCGCCTTTTAGTTCTTGTCAAAAAGATCATGCGATTAGAGTTGATAATCCACTGGATTCTAATAAACAATTTTTGAGAACTGAATTAATACCTTCATTAACAGAGAACATCGTTTATAACGAAAAAAGACAAAAAGAATCATTAAAATTTTTTGAAATATCTGACATATACTTTCTTCAAAATAATAAGATATTGCATGAAAAAAGAATAGGAATAATAGTATCTGGCAGAGAAGCTCTAAATCACATAGGCTTTTCTAAAAAACTTGATGAAAAATATTTACAAGACCTTTTTGGATCAGTTGTAACTGATATTGATAAAATGATAAAAAGAGTAAACAGAGATTCAATAGATTCAAAGATAAAAACTCCAATCTTTGCATTTGAAATTCCCTTGGATAAATTATCATCAGAGATAGCCGAACTGAGTTCTTCAACAATAATCAATAATACTTTTACAAAATATCGTGAAATTTCTGACTATCCCTCCAGTTATAGAGATTTTTCATTTTCAATAGAGAATCATGAAGATCTGCCGAAGCTTTATGATTGTATTGAAGAGATAGATATAGAGTTTTTAAGAGATTTTTTTATTTTTGACTATTATGAAGATAAAAAAAATAAAAGAATTAAAATAGGTTATAGATTTATTTTTCAATCAAATTCTAAAACTCTTACAGAGAAAGAAGTTAATAATTCTGTGAATAATTTACTTGAACCTATTTTAAATATTGGTTCAATATCAGTTCCTGGCCTCTAAGACAAGAATTATATTTCCAATCAGCTAATATTTATTTTTTTAGTTTATAATCTCATACATAATAATATGTGTGAAATTTAAGCCAAATATGATAAAAATCAAAAATCTAGCAACCTATATTTTAGCAATCTTAATTCTTGTTCCTTTTTCATTTGCTCAAAGCAATGATTATGATGAATCATTTCTTGAAAGCCTTCCTGAAGATGTAAGGAGGGATCTTCTTGAGAGGCAACAATCAAGGGAAGATAGCGAAGAGCCTCAATATAGAAGACCGTCATCATTTATAAACAAACCAGAAGAAGTTGAAGAATCTGACAGATTTGGGATAAAAATATTTTCTATGATGCAAACAACGTTAATGCCTGTGAATGAGCCTAATTTTGACGGTTCGTATATTCTGGATTATGGGGATATTTTAGAAATTCAGTTTGTAGGACAAAGGTCTTCAACAGAACAGCTACCCGTCAAAAGAGATGGTTCCATAAGTTTGCCTGAAATAGGTAAGATTTTTGTATCAGGACTTCCATTAGAAGAAGTATCTGAAATTATAAAAAGCAGGGTTAATACCGCGTTTATTGGTGTAAATGCGTTTGTAACCCTTGTTAATGTAAGAGATATACAGATAATTGTTGCAGGAAATGTATTTAATCCTGGCCCATATACTCTTAATGGTAATTCAAATTTATTCCACGCACTTTCAATGTCTGGTGGGCCCTCAGAGATAGGATCTTTTAGGTCAATAGATTTAGTTAGAAATGGAAGTGTAATTGAATCTTTGGATTTATATGAAACATTTATTTACGGAACCTCAAGTTTTGGTTCAAGATTAAGGTCTGGAGACGTTGTATTTGTTAGACCCGTGTCAAATCTAGTAAGAATATCTGGTGGCGTTAGAAGATCTGGCACTTATGAACTTAAGACAGATGAGAATCTTGATGTTGCAGTTCAATTTGCAAATGGTATAACCAACAAAGCTGACTTATCACAGATAAAATTATTCAGACTAGCTGGTCCATCAGTGTCACAGATATCAATTGAAAATATTTCAGATCTTGCTGATATGAGCTCAAATGATAACGATAAAATAATTATAAGAGAGTATCCCTTTAGGGAAGTTGTCATTAACGGGGCTGTAGAAAATCCTGGAACATATATTGTTAATCAAGGTGATGGTATTTTAGATTTGGTTGAGCAGGCAGGGGGATATACTGAAACTGCTTATCCATTTGGCGGCGTTCTTGAAAATTTAGATACTGAAAAAATTAACGAAATGGCTATCTCTGAACTATATACAGCATTTTTAAATTCAATTTCATCAAACTACTCTGGCACGCAAGATAGCTCAATCTCAGGAATAATTGATATTATGAAAGAATTAAAAGAGACTCCTGTTTCAGGTAGAGTAAGCGCAGAATTTAATTTAGAAAAACTTAAATCTAATCCTGAATTAGATATTAAATTGCAAGACGGAGATGAGATAACTATTCCAGAGATGTTAGATCATGTTTACATATATGGTGAAGTATCTAGTCAAGGAACTGTAAAATTTCAAGAAAATAAAGATTACAAACACTATATTGATTTAAAAGGTGGATATGCTCAAAATGCAGATGATAGGGCTGTGTTTGTTCTGCAACCTAACGGTGAAACTATCAGAGTAAATAACGCTAGAAATATATTTATGTCCCAAGGTAAGAATAAGATTGATATTTACCCTGGGTCAGTTATTTTTGTTCCTCGCAAAACAGGCAATGCACTTGTTGCAACTCAGGCTGCTCAGGCTTATGCAGCCATTTTGGGAAATATTGGGGTCTCACTGGCATCATTATCTGTTTTAAAAGATTGATAATAATTTTTTAAATAAATATGTTTAGTCTAAATGCTGAAAATTAAAAAAATTGCTCTGTTAGTTACAACATTTTTGCTGTCATTTACACAAAACATTTCTTCAGATAGCTTTAAATATAATTCTTATAACAATCATGGTGGTCTTGGTTTGATAAATTTACCATCTGCTAGATTTTATGATGAAGGTAACTTTGGATTTACATTATATAGTGGTGATCCTGATCAAAAAATTACATTTACGTCCTCGCCATATGATTGGTTGGAAGCATCCTTTTTTTACATGAATATTCAAGAGGGCGGTTGGGCAGGCGCACTCAATAAGGATTATAAAGATAAAGGCTTTAATCTTAAACTAAGATTAAAGAAAGAAGGAGTGTTGCCGGCATTAGCAATTGGT
>CETG01108290.1_pt1 | contig 10315 bp, 12 predicted proteins | sample 361471 | NCBI WGS metagenome assembly CETG01 (sample SAMEA2622696, study PRJEB7988) | marine metagenome | isolation source: saline water (ENVO:00002010), including | reverse complement strand
ACTAAGGATGTTGACAATCAATTTAGTGGTTTAACTAGACCACGTAAGATGATTTACGATAAGAGAAATAAGAGATCAGTGTGGAAAGTAAATACCAAACCATACAAGGGAGCTCACTTTGCTGTATTCCCTGAGGAACTGATTGAACCATGTATTCTTGCAGGTAGTGAAAAAGGAGATATTATTTTAGATCCTTTTATGGGATCAGGAACTACTGCTGTAACAGCGAAGACTCATGGGAGACATTATATTGGTTGTGAATTACACGAACGTTATGCAGAACTAATACAGAAACGATTAGGTGAAAGATCATTTGCAAGGTTAGAATTTGTATGAACTTTGAATCCATTAGAAATAAATTTGATAAGATGAGAGAAGATTGGGCAGAAGATTCTGCAGTTGACTTTCAATTTAAGAATAAGCAATACAGTGCTGATCTAGGACAACTTGCTTTAGACATCCCTTTTCAACATAATAAATACTTAAACCATTACACTGACACATCACAGATCAAGACTTCTCTTGAGTTTGAAATTCGTAAATTGGTTAAAGAAAAGCGTGAGTATTATTCTGGTGAAGCAGATGCTAAAACTTATGCTCTTAAACCATTTGGAGGTAGTATTAAAACCTCTGAAAAAATGAGAACTTATCTTGAGGCAGATGATGAAATCATCAACCTTGAAGCTAAGATAAAGTACCTAGACCAAATGTTACACTGGTTGGATCAGGTAATGAAACAGATTTCAAATAGAGGATTTCAAATCAAAAGTGCCATTGAATGGGAGAAATTTATTAATGGACAATAATGACACATCTCTCTATAAAGAAGAAGAATGAAGTATATATAAAAATTTCTTCTCCTGAAGAACATGTCCATAAAGAACTGTCTGATTACTTTACCTTTGAAGTACCAGAAGCAAAGTATTTAAAACGTAATCCAAGATACAAATATTGGGATGGAACTATTCGTCTGTACTCTCCAGCTACAGGCGAACTTTATCATGGATTAGTAAATCATTTACAATCATGGGCTGACGATCATCAGTATACCATGAATTATGAAACAGATGATTGGTATGGTGACATTATTGAGAAGAATGATTATGTGTCACCACCTGCTGTAAAGCATTTTATGGAGAAAATTTCTCCCAAAATAAAACCTCGTGGATACCAGATAAAAGGTGTCTACGAGGCTTTAAAAAATAATCGTAAGTTATTACTTTCCCCAACGGGATCTGGTAAATCTCTTATGATCTACTCCCTCGTCAGATACTACACTGCTACCAGCAAGAAGACGCTCATCGTCGTTCCTACTACGTCCTTGGTAGAACAAATGGTTAACGACTTCGTTGACTATGGATGGAATGCGGAAGACCATGTTCATAAAATTTATAGTGGTAAGGATAAAAATACAGATAAACCTGTTATCATTTCAACGTGGCAATCTATTTACAAGTTTCCCAAGAGATACTTTGATGATATAGATTGTGTAATTGGAGATGAAGCACACTTGTTTAAGTCTAAATCATTAACAGGTATAATGACTAAGCTTCATAATGCTAAGTATAGGTTCGGTTTTACTGGAACCTTAGATGGAAGCAAGACTCATAAGTGGGTATTAGAAGGGTTGTTCGGTAAGTGCGAACGAGTTACCACTACTGATGGACTTATAAAATCTGGATACCTTTCTAATTTTAGGATCAAAATACTATTGTGTCAACATGAACCTCAGCATATGGAGACATATCATGATGAGATGGAATATCTAGTTAATCATAAGGGAAGAAATAATCTTATTAAAAACCTTGTTAAAGACATAAGTGGTAATACCCTAGTGCTATTTAATTATGTAGAAAAGCATGGGGATCCACTTTATGAGTTAATAAATACTAACATAGATCCTGAACGAAAAGTATTTTTCGTACATGGTGGTACCGATGTTCAAGATAGAGAAGAGGTACGACAAATAACAGAGCTAGAAGACAATGCGGTTATCATTGCGTCTTACGGTACTTTCTCTACTGGTATTAATATTAAGCGGTTGCACAACATCATCTTTGCGTCGCCTAGCAAGTCCCGTATTAGAAACCTCCAGTCAATTGGTAGAGTATTACGTAAAGGTGAAGGAAAAACTTTAGCAACACTCTATGATATAGCAGACGATATCGGCGGTCAGAATTATACACTACGACATCTTAACGAACGAGTTAACATATACAATGATGAAAACTTTAAGTATGAAGTTATAAAAATAAATCTTAGGGAAGATAAATGAAACCAGAAGAATTAAAAGAAGAAGATTTTATAGCAACAGTTAAGCTAGTATCTGGTGAAGAAATAGTAGCTAGAGTATGTTATTTACCAGATGAAGATAAAGTAATATTAGAAAATCCTTTACAAGTAGAGCACGCTAAAACTAGAAAAGGTGATCTAGAAATATCTGGATTCTCTTTTAAAGAATGGATGTCTGCTACCTTTGATCAAATGTTTATTGTTAATAGAGATCATATAATTACTATGTCTGAACTAGGAGCTCCTATTATTGATTTCTATGAAAAGACTATGAAGAGATTAGAGAATGGAAAATCTCTAACTGGCAGAGGTAATAAGTTACCTAGAACCTCTGGTTATCTTGGATCTATAAATCAGACCAAGAAGAACTTAGAAAATATATTTAAAAAAAGCTAGACTCATCCTTGAACCCTTGACAGAGTTAGTCTACTGATTTTTTGATGATGTGTCAAGCCCCCTAGACAAATCCCTTTATATGTGTTACACTTAATGCATGATAAATGGTATAAACCATGGCACCAGCAGTAATGAAAAGAAAAAAGACTGAATACTATGTCAACAATAAAGAGTTCCTTGCAGCGATTACTGATTATCGTCACATGGTTCATGCTGCTAGAGATTCAGGTAAACCAAGACCTCGTGTAACCAACTACTTAGGTGAGTGTTTTTTAAAGATCGCAACACACCTATCATACAAGCCAAATTTTGTTAACTATATGTTTCGTGAGGATATGATATGTGATGGCATTGAGAATTGTTTACAGTACATAGATAATTTTGATCCAGAGAAATCTAAGAATCCTTTTGCATACTTCACACAGATTATATACTATGCATTCCTGAGACGAATACAGAAAGAGAAAAAACAATTAGAAATTAAAGGAAAGATATTAGAACGTTCTGGTTATGATGAGGTAATGCATTCTGATAAGTATGATGGCAGTATGTCAGGTATGAATGCTTCTTATTCTGATATGACTGGTATCAAAGAAAACATTGAAACTAAAATGAACCGCTAATGGAAGAAGATTATTTACCAGAACACATTAATAATCTTTGGGAGGACATGGATCGTCTCAATGCATTGTATGAAGAACTTATGTGGCCATACGATGTTCAGTTAGAGTTCAAAGCAGATTATGAAAATAATTGTATTATAATTAAACCATATGAATCTGAGTAAAAATTACAATGCATTACAACGTGGTTTGCATTTTGTTAGAAAGATAAGAGAGTCATCTCCACACATAAGACACAAATTTTTTATTAAAGAATCATTACTCAACTATGAAGATAGCGATAATAACTGATCAACATCTTGATGGACGTAAGGGTTCTCTTGCGTTCTGGAATTACTGGCAAAAATTTTATGATGAGATATTTTTCCCTACTCTTGAGAGAGAAGGTATCACCACAATCTTTGATTTGGGTGACACTTTTGATAACAGAAAGTATGTGGACTTTAATACTCTTAATCGTATTAAGGCAAATTATTTTGACAGACTTAAAGGGTTTGATGTACAGATGATTCTTGGTAATCATACAACTTACTATAAGAACACTAATAAAATTAATTCACCTCAACTTCTTTTAGAACAATATAGAAATATAACCATCTATACAGAACCAAAAGATATAAAGATAGGTGGACAAAAATTTTTGATGATGCCATGGATTAATTCTGGAAATAGAAAGTTAGCTCTGGAAGCAATGGAAAAATCAGATGCTAATGTGATGTGTGGACATTTAGAATGTGATGGTTTTGAAGTTACACCTGGAATGCATTTTGATGGTGGATTTAAGGTAAGTGATTTTAAAAAATTTAAACGTGTATGGTCAGGACATTTTCATCATAGATCAAAGAGAGGAAATGTTCAATACCTAGGTAACCCCTATCAGATGTTTTGGAATGATTACAAAGATACTCGTGGGTTTCATATCTATGATACTGAAACTGATAGACTTAGATTTGTGGAGAACCCCTTTGAAATATTTCAGAAGCTTTACTACAACGACATTGAATCAGACTACAACAAATACGATGTGTCTGATTATAGAGAGCAATATGTTAAACTCATCGTTGAAGAGAAACGTGACTACCAAATGTTTGAAACATTGGTTGATCGTTTATACAATGTAGGAGTACATGATGTTAAAGTTGTTGAGACATTAATCAATACAGATGATGTTGATGATTCTGATTTAGAGACTAAAGATACTATGACACTACTCAATGAATACATTGATGAAGTAGAGATCTCCGTAGATAAAACTGCTCTCAAGACTCTCATGAGATCACTATATATGGAAAGCTGTGAAGTTGTCTAATGTTCGTCCTAACTCTACAGAATAAACCTGATGGAGTATATTCCGTATGGGATGAATCCGAGAATCGTGTCATACCAATATTTCTCCATCCAGATGACGCAGACCGATATCTTATGATGATGTCTACTGAAGATGGATATCCTCCTATGGAGGTTGTAGAAATGGAAGACCATGTTATAATAGGGGCGTGTCAAGAACGTGGACAACGTTTTTCCATAATCACCCCTGATGATTTTTTAATACCACCTGATGATCCTATAGAATGATAATTTTTGAAAAAGTTCGTTGGAAGAATTTTCTTTCTACTGGTAATACCTTTAGTGAAATTAATCTAACTAATTATAGAACAAATTTAATTGTCGGCAGTAACGGTGCTGGTAAGTCAACCATCTTAGATGCGTTGACCTTTTCTTTGTTTGGAAAACCATTTAGAAAGATCAGTAAGAGTATGCTGGTGAATAGTGTCAATGAGAAAGACACTATGGTTGAGATAGAATTTAGTATTGGTAAAAATAAGTATACAGTTCTACGTGGGATAAAACCCAATAAGTTTCAAATTTTTTGTAATGGCGAACCGTGGGATGAGGATGCTAAGGCAGTAGATCAACAGAAGAGTTTAGAACAGAATGTATTGAAGATGAACTACAAGTCTTTCACACAGATTGTAGTGTTAGGATCTAGTACCTTTGTTCCTTTCATGCGTTTACCAGGAGCACAACGTAGAGAAATTATTGAGGATATCTTAGACATTCAAGTATTCTCTACAATGAATCTATTGCTTAGAGATAAAGTTAGAGAAAATAATGAAGAAGTAAAGAATGTTGATTATGAATTAGATCTATTGAAAGATAAGATTGATCTACAGAAACAAAATATGCTTACTCTTGAGAAGAGAACTCAAGAAGAAATTGATAGGAAGAAAGAAAAGATAGAAGAATATAAGAAAACTGAATCAAAAGCTAACAATGATATAGAATTGTTAACAAATGAAATCGGAAATCTTAATGAAGAAATGCAGGCATATCAAAAATCAAATGAAAAATTAAAGAAATTAAACACTTATCTTATAAAACTACAAGGTAAATTGCAAACATGTAAGAAAGAACATAGTTTCTTTGAAGATAACCACATATGTCCTACATGTACACAAGAACTGTCAAAGGATTTTCGTCAGGAGAAGTTGACACAAGGTAAAGATAAATTAGATGAAATGACTGTAGGTGAAGATGAATTAATTAAAGCTATACAAGAAGAAGAGACTAGGTTTGAAAAGTTTACTGAGTTATCTACAGAAGTAAATAACTTAAACACCACTGTTAGTCAATCTAACTATCAGTTGATGACAATTCGTAAACAGATTGATTCTATTAATGAAGAGATTGATGAATTGAAATCTTATAATGTTGATAGAAAAGCAGAGTTTGTAAAACTAGAAGAATTAATTAAAGGAAAGAAAACTTTATCTAAGTTATCAGCAGATCTTAAAGAGGATCGTGCTGTACTTACTACTGCTAATCAATTGCTTAAAGATAACGGTATTAAGACTAGAATTATTAAGACATATCTTCCTAAAATGAATAAGATGATTAACGAATTCTTACAAAAGATGGAGTTTTATGTCAATTTTACCCTTAATGAGAACTTTGAAGAAATAATTAAGAGTAGGTATCGTGATATTTTTTCCTATGACAGTTTCTCGGAAGGAGAAAAAGCTCGCATTGATATTGCTCTTCTACTTACTTGGCGTTCTATTGCTAAGCTTAAGAATAGCGTGGACACTAACTTACTTATTTTAGATGAAATCTTTGACGGATCGCTTGATCAGTCTGGTACTTCTGATCTGGGTTGGATCTTACGTAATTTTGACGATAGCACTAAAGTTTTCGTAATCTCCCATAAGCAGCACTTAGACGATAAATTTGACAGAACCATCACTGTTGAAAAAGAAAAGAACTATTCTGTCGTCCATGAGACAGTTAACGAAGTGACACATGGACTGGTTGGCTAATCATATTATGCGTTATACTAAGTATACAAACAAAGAAACGCATGTACTCAACCAACCAACAAGAAATTAAAGGCAACCTTGCTAAACTTCTTGCAACTGAAAATTTAGTTGTAGAGAGTAAGAAGGTACCAACTGCATCTTTTGATGTTGATAGTCGTGTGCTTGTGCTTCCATTATGGGATAAAGCAAGCAGTGTTGTATATGATATGTTAGTAGGTCATGAGGTTGGACATGCATTGTTCACACCTAATCAAGCACTTGATGTAGATTGTCCAAAAGATTATGTTAATGTAATTGAAGATGCTCGTATTGAGAAGTTGATGAAGCGTAAGTATCCTGGTCTTAAAAAGAGTTTTGCTGGTGGATATAAAGAACTTAATAATGATGATTTCTTTGGTATTGCTGGAGAAGATACATCTGCATTTACTTTGATTGATCGCATCAATCTTCATTTCAAATGTGGTGCTGATGCACTTATTCATTTTGATGAGGATGAGAAAGTATTTGTTCAACGTACAGAAGATTCAGAAACATTTGAAGAAGTTCTTGAAATTGCAAAAGACGTTTATAGTTTACAACAGAAAAAGAACGAAGAAGAATCACATCCTATATTTGGTAACAGTGGTGAAGAAGATGAAGACTTTACACCACAAGATTCTTCACAAGAACAAGGTGAATCTGATTCAGAAGGAAAAGAAGATAATGATTCTGAAGATAATGATTCTGAAGATGGTGACAGAGAAGATTTTAAAGTTACTAGATCAACCTCTTCACCTGATCAAGATCTTCTAGATCAATTAGAAGATGCTATGTATGAAGAGGGTGATAGTGATGGTTATGGTGGTGATAATGGTGGTGATACTGTTCGTACTCAAGAAGAGTTTGAACGTAAGTCTGAGAGACTATCTAGTGAATCTTACAATGATGCAACATATGTTGAAATTCCAGATACAGTTCCACTAGATAGACACATAGCTGATTGGACAGATGTACATGATTGGATTGATAAAGTTAATGTAGATTCTGTTGCAGCAGGACATTACGAAGAAGTTGATATAGACTATCGTGATTTCCGTCAATCATCTCAAAAGGAGGTAAACTACCTTGTTAAAGAATTTGAATGTAGAAAATCTGCTGATGCTTACGCTCGTGCTGGTGTTGCTAAGACAGGAGTTCTTGATACTTCTAAACTCCATACTTACAAATACAACGAAGATCTCTTTAAAAAGATCACAGTAGTTCCTGATGGTAAAAACCATGGCATGATCTTTCTTTTAGATTGGTCAGGTTCTATGGCATATGAAATTCTTCCTACAGTTAAGCAGTTAATTAAATTGACTTCTTTCTGTAAGAAAGTTCAAATCCCATTTGAAGTATATGCTTTCACTAACGAGTGGGTAATCGCTCAACGTGCCATTGATAATGGTGGGGAATATGATTATGGTACACGTTACTCAGGCATTGGATATGGTGAGTATGTTGAGCATGAAGGAATTGAAAAGAATAAAATTTACATAGATCCTAGATTTTTCCATCTTGTTAATTTCATTTCATCACGTAGTAATGCACGTGAGTATGAGAGACAGTGTAAGAATCTATATCGTGAAGCAAACTATTACCATCGTCGTCGTAATGGTTACGTTCATTATTCTACAACTCCAGGATTAGGTCTATCTGGTACACCATTAAATGAAGGTATTATTTTATTGAACTATATCCTTCCTAATTTCAAGAAAGAAAATGATCTACAAAAAGTTAATGTTTGTATATTAACTGATGGAGAAGCTAATTCTAGTGCTTATGGTCAATCAGTTCAGTATACTGATGAAGATGAGAAGATACGTCCACGTCGTTGTGATTACAAAGTAGTTCTTCGTGATCGTAAAACAGGACGTGTATATGGTAACTTTGCATATCAGGAAGAGACTAATATATTCATTCAGCAGTTACAAGATCGTTTCCCTGAAGTTAATGTATTAGGATTTAGAATTCTTGCTGGTAATCAGTTATCTAATTTTGTACATAGATTTGCTCGTAATGTATTTTATGATGATGTACAGAAGCAATGGCGAAAGGAAAAATCTGCTATTGTTCCTAACCCTGTATCATATACAGCTCTATATGCTTTATCAAATAAAGATATAGATGAAGAAGCTATCTTTGATGTAAATGAAGGTGCAGCAAAAGCAGAAATCTCTCGTGCTTTTAAAAAGATGATTAAGAGTAAAGCAACTAGTAAAAAGATTCTCAATTCATTTATTGATTACGTATGCTAGACCAGTTGGGGAAGTGTCCATTATCTTCCCCATTCTTATCTCAATCCATTATACTTAATACATAACAAACAATTAAACAAATGCCAGCTAAGTCCGATTTGACCTCTGCACAATTAGCAGAATACTTAAACAATGAATTCGGTAGAAACATTAATGCAGACCATGTTAAAGTTGCAGCAAAACATTTTGGTGTAAAATATGCAACTGCTACTAAACGCTTACGTGAGTTTTATGTTAAGCGTGGAACATGGAAGTTGACTATCGCAGAAAAATTAGAACAGACTTATCAGGCACCTGCAGCATTACCTGCTATTGAAAAAAATTTAGTCCCTGATAAAGATCCAAACTACATTCCTTTTGGTAACTTTGCTGATGTAAAGAAAGTTATTCAATCAAAGATTTTTTATCCTACATTCATTACTGGTATGTCTGGTAATGGTAAGACATTCTCTGTAGAGCAAGCATGTGCTGTTCTTAAGAGAGAACTGATAAGAGTTAACATTACTATTGAAACTGATGAAGATGATTTAATCGGTGGATTCAGACTTGTTAATGGTGCAACTGTATGGCATAACGGACCTGTAGTTGAAGCATTAGAGAGAGGTGCAGTTCTACTTCTTGATGAAGTTGATCTAGCATCTAATAAGATCCTTTGCTTACAATCTGTTCTTGAAGGTAAAGGTTTGTTCATCAAGAAGACTGGTCGTTATGTAGAACGTAAACCAGGATTCAACATCATTGCAACTGCTAACACTAAAGGTAAAGGTTCTGATGATGGTAGATTCATAGGAACTAATGTTCTTAATGAAGCATTCCTAGAGAGATTTGCTTTAACCTTTGAGCAAGAATATCCTCACGTTAAAACTGAGCAGAAGATCCTTGAGAAAGCAGCAGGTAATCTAGGTGTACTTGATGAGAAATTCTGCGAGAACCTTGCTAACTGGGCAGACATTATTCGTAAGACATTTAACGATGGTGGTATTGATGAAGTTATCTCTACTCGTCGTTTAGTACACGTTATCCGTGCCTTTGCAATCTGGAACAATCGTATGAAAGCTATCAAGGTTTGCGTAAATAGATTTGATGAAGAGACTAAGCAGTCATTCTTAGAATTATATGATAAGATAGATGCAGATGTAAACGTAAACGGAGAAGAAAATGGAGAAAACGTTTGATGGATATCTTGGACACATCCTCCGTCTCAAAGACGGTAGGAGTGTCCGTATTTTAGGAGATGGAGGTGAGGAGTGGAAAGCAACTCACAAAATTAATGTGGTTGATCTTGACGGAAATGAATTTCAATGTTATCATGGTGATATAGATCATGTATGGAGCGAAAATTGAAGTACAATGAAGGTGAGATTCTCAAAGAGATCTCAGATTATATCAGTAGTACCTACAGTGCTCACTA
>CETG01191633.1_pt1 | contig 10317 bp, 7 predicted proteins | sample 361471 | NCBI WGS metagenome assembly CETG01 (sample SAMEA2622696, study PRJEB7988) | marine metagenome | isolation source: saline water (ENVO:00002010), including | reverse complement strand
AACTGGAGTGCTTGTTTAATTAATTCTTCCGTAGACGTCTTTCTGGAATCATGAGTGTTAATAGAAAGATTTTCTTTAATTACTTCTAAAGCAAATGGAACTGGAAACGTAGATAAATCAGAAATTACCTTTTTCATTTCATTTTTTTTACCAGATACCTCCATTTTCTTTTCTACTATTTATAGTTATTATTTTACTACTAATTCCAATTTCTTTGATTCTAGAGTTTCTACAAAATACTTCATCTTAAAAACCCTATGATTGAAACTGTGTTCATTCTACTATTTTTTAGCGAATAGTTCCAGTTGGATTCAAATATTTACAAGCTTTCTTTAAACACAATTAAAGAAGTTCTATATTTTTCTTAAGCCTATATGTAAATCTTATCTGTTTAATCAAGAAGTAGAAGAAATATTTCTTATAAATTTGATATGTTTTTATTTATTCATCTATAAGTTTTTGTGAGAATACACTAAAAGAGATGGATTATTTTATAAAAAATGTGCATATAAAAAATTTTAATTATATATTTTTTGAAATATAATTGTTATTTAATTTTTCATAAACATTTTCTAAATCATTAGTAAAAAGTTGTGAATTAAAGAGAGGCGATGTATTTCTTTTCTTTACTATTTTTGATTTTAAATTCAATAGTTCTTCTTCATTACTTGCTATCCTTAAAGCGACATTTTCATATTCATTTTCATCATATGTAATTAATTCTGAGACGCCTATTGAGTGAAGAATACTAGCAGTAAATCTTGCAGAAAATGTTTCACCCATTTTAGTTAGAACTGGCATGCCTGCCCACAAAGCATGAAGAGATGTTGTGCATCCGTTGAAAGTAAATGTATCTAGTCCAAGATCTCCTAAAGAATGTCTTGCTAAATGTTTGTCTAATGGTAGATCATCTGTGAATATTAATCTGTTTTTATCAACATTTCTCTTTTCTGCTTCTATACATAAATTCTCAACTGAAAACTTATTTGATCGCTTCAACCAAAGCACACTTCCTTTTATTTTTTTAAGCAATCTCATCCAAATATCAAATTCATTAGGTGTGATTTTTTTCATACCATTAAAGCAAGTAAATATAAATCCTTTTTCAGGGAGATTAAAATCTTTACGTGAAAAAGATTTTTTACTTATTTTCATTTTATCATCAGTACATAGATAACAATTTGGCATACGTATAATTTTTTCTTTATAAAACTTTTCATGTCCATATGGAATAACAATTTTGTCAGCGATTATATAATCCATAACATCTGATCCAAGAGAACCAGGGTAACCTAAATAATTGATTTGGATGGGGGCTACTCTATAAGAAAATATAGACATTCTATGATATTTTGTATAACCCATCAGATCTACAGCAATATCAATTTTATCACTTCTTGCTAATTTGACCGCTTCAATTTCACTTAATTTATTGATATCTCTAAATACACAACCAGACTTCCTAGCTCTATCTGTGTAGTGATCTTTATTTTTTACAAATGAATATAAATATATTTTAAACTTTGATTTATTATGTAACTCTAGTAAAGAACAAATTAGATGCATGACGACATGATCCCTGAAGTCAGCAGAAAAATAACCAATATGAATTTTATTTTTCTTTGAAGAAGTTAGTTCAATTTCCGGCCTAAAATATTTTTCTTTATAATATTTATTGGATCTTTTTAACTCATTTAATGGATCATCTGTGTAAGGGAGCAAACCAAATGGAGCTACTGCAGATCCCTCAACCCCAAGAGTTTTAATCCATATTTTTTGTAAATCTTGATCACTCCAGTCGCATATCATACCTTTTGATATAATCAATTCTGCCTTGGCTGACGATAACTTATTATTTATATTTATTGCTTGTTTGCAAGAATTAATAGTATCCTTATATTTATTCATTTGTTTGAATAATAGTGCGAGATTGTAATATGCTTCAGCAAAATCAGACTTTATATGAATTGCTTTTCGAAAGGACAATTCCGCCTCTTCTAATTTTCCAAGATCATGCAAAATATTTCCTAGATTGCAATACGCATTCGCGTAATTAGGATTAAGTTCAATTGCTTTTTTTTGAGAAAACTCAGCTTCTTTTAAGTTGCCAATCGCTTTTAATATATTACCTAAGTTCGAATAAGCTTCTGCGTAATTAGGATTAAGTTCAATTGCTTTGCGTTGTGATGTTTCGGCTTCTTTTAATTTTCCAAGATCTTTTAATATTAGTCCTAGATTTAAATGACTTGAAGCAGAATTAGGGTTGATTGCAATTGCCTTTCGAGTTGATAATTCGGCATCTTCAAGTCGACCAATGTCTCTTAAAATATTTCCTAGATTGGCGTAAGCGTCAGGGCTGTTAGGGAATAAATCTATTGATTTTTCATAAAGCTCTATAGCTTTATCTGTGTTACTAGTTTGTTTCATTATTACTCCATAATTTGAAAGTACAATTGGATCACTAAAACCTTGATCTAAAAAATATTGATAATATTTTGCTGCTTCTAAAATCTTTCCCTTTGAATGCAACCTAAGTGCTTGATTAATTATTTGCTCTTTAGAGTATTCAGTATTTTTAATTACTTCACTTTTCGATGCATCCTGACTTTCAAAATCTTTCATTTTTACTTGAAAGTTGCTTATTCCTTTTTAATTATACTACCTTATATTTTATTTTTGTATTTGGTTTCTATATTATGACTTGATTTCTTTTAGAATTAGCAAATATTAATTATGATTAAAGTTTTGTTGTATTTGATAAACATGATTTTTCAAATTTCTTTGATGATTAAATATGTTGGAAAAATCTTAATTATATTTATTTATATATATAAGTCTTTTTTAGATTTTTCTAAGACAGATTGATTTTATTTTAATAACTATAGTATATATCATATAAGAGTTAAGCTTCTAGATTTACATTTTATAAGACTAGATAAGATAGCTAATAAATATTATAAAATCATCTCAAACAATTATAGTTTTTAAATTTTGGATATAAATTAATTTACCAAATGAATATTTTTATATAGTTTTATTTTTTATATGGGGGATAGATCTCTAATTTTGGTAAAGGAAATATTAACTTACCACCATTATTGATAAAATCTTTCTCACGTTTAATGAATTCTTCTTTAAAGTGCCAAGGTAAGACTAAATAATAATCTGGTTTTAGTTTTCTTGAATCTTCTTCAGATATTATTGGTATATTTGTTCCAGGGGTTCTATGTCCATATTTCCATTCATTTCTCTCTGCAGCAGCATCTATAAGTTTATTGTTAATTCCAAAAAATTGTAAAAGTACATTACCTTTTGTTGAAGCACCATATATATGAATTGTCTTACCTCTCTTTTTCTCTTTTTGGAGAAAGTTCATTAATTCATCTTTTAGTGACATTATTTTAATTTTAAATTTTGTAAAAGTTTCTTTATTATCTATTTGAGCTGTATTTTCTATGTTTTCAATTCTAGAAAGATTTTCATTATTTGTTTTATAATATGAATTGGAATTACATAAGAAAGCTCTTAATGAACCTCCATTCATATTATTTATCTCTGCATTGAAAACTCTAAGATTAGCAGAGCTTGCTGCTAATCTGATTTGTTTTAAGCCATAATAAGCTAGATGTTCATGACAAATACTGTCAAATGATAAATCTTTGAGTAAAAGTGGCAAGTAGGATTGTTCCATAACCCAAATTCCATTTTTATCTAAGATTGAAGCAATATCTTTTACAAATTTAATTGGATTAGGAACATCGTAAAAAACAGCTATAGAGGAAATTATTTTTGCCTTCTTTGTTGGGCTTATAGAATTAAAGATATCCTTAGAAAAGAATTCAGATGATAAATATGTATTTTCCTCAGGGTAAAATTCTTTATATTGTGCAATAGTAGGATCAATTCCAATTAGATTGATTTTTATTTTTTTCTTATAACTTTTTAATAGAGTTCCATCATTGCTTGCAATATCTAAAATTGTTTCACCTTCTTTAAGTTCAACTTGATCTTCTGCTTGATTAACTATTCGCCCAAGATGATCACGCATTGTTTTATTGATTCCAGATCTATAGCCATATCCTCTTCTATATAAATCATTAAAGTCATAGTTATGGGTAAGCTGAATTAAATTGCATTTTGGATTTTGGCACTGTACTAAATTCAATGGGATGATCTCTGCATCATCTTCATCCATAGCAGGAAATCTAGTAGAGAGAGCTTGTAAACCAAAGTTAAATACAGGGATTAAATTCTTACAATCACATAGCCGACATGACAAGATCTTTGTTATTTTCATAATGTATTTGTATTAGAAATAATTTTCTAATATATAATCAATTACATTATAAGCTTCAGGTGCAAATTTAATTTTATGAGATATTATTTGATTATCTATCGGTCCTTCAAATTTTGATTTTGAATTAATTCTTTCTGCGACTTTGCCAACACTAATAGCGTTATTCGCACCTAAATCTAATACACCTGCTAAATTCATATTCGAAGCTATCCATTCACCTATCCAGTCAACCGGAGCAAAACAGTACAAACTTTGTTTTGCAATATAGACTGGTTTATTATTTATAAGATCTATTATAACTCCTTTATTTAATCTTTCTCCATACATAGGTCCTAATCGAATAATTAGATTGTTTCCATCGCTTACAATCTTTTCAGCAGCAGCTTTGTGCCTTCCGTATATTGTATTTAATTGTGAACGTGCAGAAATAGAACTAATTTGTATGATTTTTGAGAATTTCCAGTCATTGACTATATCAAATGTTTTTTTAACTGTCTCATGAAAATCTAAATGTGGATTTTGGCTAGCCCAATATCTTTTTGATGGCATTGCAGCATTAATAATGATATCGTATTCTTTTTCTTCTTTCTTTGCTTCATAGTTTTCACGTGTTATGCAAGTTGTAGATAACTTTTCATTTTTTAAAAGGAATTTCTTTATTGATTGACCTACAAAGCCATTTGATCCAATTAAGCCTATTGATTTCAATTGTATTCACCTTCATTATTCATCAATTCTAACAATAGGTGGATCAGAATGATCCCATCGCTTGGTAAGCATGGCTATTATTGTCATTTCAGTAATGGCATAAACTGTATGGAATACATTAATTTCTGTGCGAATACAAATACCTTTACTTAAATGTATAAATTTCTCACTTTCTTTATCATGTGGCCTTTCTCTTGTTACCAATACACCTGATCCTGATGTGATTAATGAATATTCTATAAAGTGTGGATGGTAATGAAAACCTCTAGTTTTACCCGGTTGAAAGTAGAGCATATTAAATTCAACCAGTGGCTCATCTGGAATCCAGGTGAATATTCCTCCTCTTCCATCTCTTACGGTTTCTAAGTTGCACTCAGGATGAAATATCTCTACCTTTTTGCGTTTTTTAATAGAGCGATTTTCCATTTTTAAATGATCATAACACTATTTTAAAAATTTTACTAAATTATAATAAAGATTTAATTTAAAAAGAAATGAATTAGTAATTAAAAAAAATATAACTTTATTTGAATAGTTAAGTATTAGTTTTAGATTCAGTATCTCTATCTAAAAGTCTTTATATGCCAGATATCATTTTTATATTACTTACAGTTTTTACCTTTTTGGTGCAAGTTTATTGCTTGATTAATTATTTTTTCTTTGGAAGGTTGTTTGTTTTTATTGCTTTCTGTTTATGTATCAGGTTTATTTTCTACTCTAAAGCTTTTCATTTGTGAATTTATAGGTTTTCTCTTGTCCAAATCATACTCTTTCTCTCAGAAAGTGTTCAAAGTGGATTAAAGACCAAAAATAGTATACTACATATTTTGTACAACAAGTCTACTTTAATATGTATTCGTGGTGGAAAAGCTAATTTTTTCTCTGGTATAGGAGTATAATTGTAATATTGAATTGAGGATTTTCAATATGATTGGTTTTTTTTATTTTCATGGTTTTTTAATTCCAAGAAGTTGAAAATTTCTTTTATTGTTTTAATCTAATATTTAAATCATTATTTTGAAGATGGATATTAAACTATTTTTACAACAGGCTGAAAAGGCAATAAAAGATAAGGATATTGATAAAGCAAAATCAATTTATACTTATATATTAAAAAATGATCCTACTAATTTTATTGCGAATACTCAAATGGGTATATTTAATATACTTTCAAATTCATTAGATGAGGGATTAGAATTTTTAAAGACTGCTTTAAATGGAAATCAAAATAGAGGAGAAGCATGGACGAATTATATTAAATATTTATTACGAGCAAAGATGTATAAAGAGGCTCAGGAAATAATTAAAGAAGGAAAATTGAAAGGTTTGCATGGAGTAATTTTAGATCAATTAGAAACTATTTCTTTATTTGTTAATGATTCGACATTTCCTGAAGAACGAAAGAAATTTATAAGTTATTTCTTAGAAGGAAAATATAAAGAACTATTAGGTTTGGAATCAAGTTTCAATTCTAAGTTTAGTAATGAAGCTATTTTTCACTATTTGATTGCGGTCTCCTTGATTCAAATCGGATCTAATGAAAATTCTATTAATAGACTTAAAAAGTCTATTAATTTAAATTCAGATTTAGTTGATTCATATAGAATTTTAATACCTCTTTTGGTAGAAATTAATAGTACTACAGAAGTAAAAGAATATAGGAAAAGATATTTAAAGCTAAAATCAAAAGATGTTAATACTAAATCTGATATAATTGAAGTAATTGATATGTATTTTGATAAGCTTGATAAGCAAAATGGTGTAACTACTTTTTTTGATAATGCCGTAAAAAGTCATATCGAAGGAAATAATGTAGAGAACGTTGACTATTGCAAAATATTTGAGTCATCTAATGAAGCAAAAAACAATAGATTTATTTCCTACTCAGATAGAGTTCTTTGTACTAATAATAAAAGACAAATAAATGGTTTACCTTTAATTTTATCACAAGGTACTCATTCTCTTATGAAATGGAAAGAATTTGAATTATATAAAACGGCTAATGATATTTCTATTTATACTATGATTTTGAATGAGATAAAGCCTGAAATTATTATTGAACTTGGTTCAGGCTCTGGTGGCAGTGCTATTTGGATGGCAGATATTTCTAGGGCATTGGGATTTAAACCTCATATTTTTAGTTATGACATTAATAAACCAGATTTAGAGTATGAAGGTATTGATTTTATAGAGTTTGATATTAATAAATTAGATATAAATGAGGGATTTCCATTGTTAAACTCTTTAAATAATAAACGCAAATTAATAATAGAAGATGCACATGTAAATCTTTCAACCGTTTTTAACACCTTAGATATACTTCTTTCAATAGGAGATTATTTTATGATTGAGGACAGTAGTAATAAACAAAAATATATTTCCCAGTTCATAAAAGATAAACCCGAGAAATATAAGGTAGATCAGTTTTATCTTGATTTTTTTGGAATTAATATGGGTTGTTTTATAGATTCAATATTTAAGGTTTTTAGTTAATTATATTTTTTGCTTGATTATATATTATAATTAATATTACCTTTTTTCTAATTGTTCTATTAATATGTTTAAATTAAACGTAATTTATTAAATTAGATCTTAATTTAATTAACTTGTTTCTAAGTGAAATTTATCCACCCAGTAATAATATATTTTTTACCTTTTTTTAATATATTACCTCTGTGTGCGTGTGTCCATTCGGCAGGCCAAATTAAAGTTAGACCCTGTTTGGGTTTTATTTCGAGATCATAATGACTGAAATAAGTTTCTCCACCTTCTTCAGTATCATTTAAGTAAGTCATAAATGCAAATATGCGATGAAGAGTTTCTATGCTTGCTCGCTCAGTATGAATTTTTTTAAAATGTTGACCAGGTTTATATCTTTGAAGATTGAATGAACCAATTTCTAATTTTTCTGACATTATTTCAAGAAAAGGCCATTCAACTATATAGTTTTTATAACAGGCAAAAAGTTCATTAAAATAAGTTTGAAATATTTTATTTCCTGGTTGAAGAATATCTTTTGGATTAATTGTTATATCAATACTATCTTTTGTATTTATGTTTATTCCACCAGCAGTCTTTCCTCTTTTTTGCTTATCTAAATTTAATTCAAAGTACTTTATCAGGTCTTCGCATAAGGTAACAGGTTCTATTACCCATGAACCGATAAAATTTGGATTGAGATTATTTTTACTAATCTTTATTTTTTTCATTTAATTAATAACGATATTAGAGTTTTTATTGTTAAAAATAATAGAACCATATGCTTTTCTTATGTTATCCAGACCTTCTTTATGGTGACTATTTTTTAATTGTATCTTTCCTATTTCTCCTCTTGCCTCAATAAGTGTTTCATCAAGTTCAATTGCTTTCAAATAAGATAAAAGGGATTGTTGTAGTCTACCCTGATCTCTTAATAAGTTTCCTAGATTATAATGTGCTTTTGCTAAATTAGGATTCAACTCTATAGCCTGAAGATAGGAAGATTGTGCTTCATTTGATTTTCCAAGATCCTTCAGGATATTTCCTAGGTTATAATGTGCATCTGAAAGGTAAGGGTCTATCTTAATTGCTTTTTTAGTTGATATTTCTGCTTCTTTTAAATTACCAATTTGATTTAGTATAGTGCCAAGATTTAAGTGAGCGCTTGCAATTTGAGGATTAAGTTCTATTGCCTTTCTAGTTAATATTTCTGCTTCTTCTAGATTACCTAATTCTATTAATATTAAACCTAGATTTAGGTAAACAATTATATGATTAGGATTAATTTTAATTGCATTTCGTAGTGATAGCTCTGCTTCTTTTAGCTTACCAAGAATATGTAATATGTTTCCAAGATTATGATGGGCATTTGCAAAATTAGGATTAAGCAGAAGTGCCTCTCGTTGTAGAAATTCTGCTTCTTTTAATTTTCCTTGATCTTTTAATATAATGCCATAATTAGAGAAAACTATTGGATCCTTAAAACCTAGATCTATAAATTTTTTATAATATTTTTCTGCTTGTAGAATATTTCCTTGTGAATGAAATTCTAGACCTTGATCAATTATTTCTTCTTTAGATGGTTGATGAGGAGTATCAATAGTTAAATTCATCTCTTTATTAATTTCTTCTAAACTCAGTGAGACGGGAAAGGTTTTGACTTTATTGACCGATAGGTTTTTATTTGTCACTCTACTCAAATCTTCCATTATTTATTAGTTGCACAGCTCGTTATTGAGAATTATACATTCATTTAGCTCTTAATTCTAGATGAACAAGTAAAATAGATAAAGTTATTATTTTTTTATCATTTAAAAATTTTGTTTTTCAGATGTGTTTTTTTATCTTTATCCTTTTCTTACGGTTTCAAATATACTTAATATCGTACTTAAGATTTGAGATAATTTCTGTGTAGCTATATATATCATATACTGTACAAGTTAACCCTCTTTATAAACTCAGAATTGATACATTCCACTGAAAGTATTTGGATAATTTTTTTTCAAATATAGCCGAATTCTTCAAGTTTGTTTGTTTTTTATCTTCAGGATCAGATTCCTTATATAGTAATTTAATTGGTTTGGGTATGCTAAAACCTAAAAACCTAGATCTATAAATTTTTCATAATATTGACTGCCTGTTAAAGATTTTCTTGAGAATGTAATTTAAATACATGATTAATTATTTCTTTTTTTGTTGGTTCTGAGGGATTATTTGTATTCAGAGTAACATTTTCTTTTAATTAATTAATTGCAAATACTATTGGAAATGTTCTGATAACATTGGATACTCGGTTGGATTGAACATGGTCTTTATCCATTTTTATTTAATTAGATTACATATTTGAATTAAATTCTTGATTTGTTTTCAAATTTTAGGAGTATTCTCCTTCTTTCTTTATTGGCTCATTATGGTCTTTTATGCTATTAGCTAATTTTTATATCGGTTTTGCTTTGCTAATTATTTTTATCTTAGAAAGTTTTATTAAAGAAAAAGTTAGTTTAAATAAACATTCTTTTCATGTTATTAAATTTAGTTTAAACATTTAAATAAATTTATTTTAATCTTTGTCATAGTTCCTCCTGTTTGATATCTATATTAATTATATTTTGGATGATTATTATTAATCATTTACTTTATTATAGTGTTATTAAATATTAAATATAAAAATTTTATATCAAAATATTATCTTTATACAATCATTGCAACTAAGAACTAATTGTAAATTTCAAGAGATTAGGATGCTTGAATAAGAAGAATTTCTAGATTAAACGTGCAAGCGAAAACAGCTCAAGCCGAGAAGAAAGCTTTAGCGGAGAAGAAAGCTTTAGCGG
>CETG01029311.1_pt1 | contig 10326 bp, 9 predicted proteins | sample 361471 | NCBI WGS metagenome assembly CETG01 (sample SAMEA2622696, study PRJEB7988) | marine metagenome | isolation source: saline water (ENVO:00002010), including | reverse complement strand
TAATGATTCAAAAATAATTATTACTTCTTCAGAAGTTCATAACCCTAAGAGCTCTGGAGGAAAAGTAGGAGCAAAGGCTAGCTTAGGAGACTTGTCTGGACTAATATCTGGTGAAAATTTTGAAATGATTGATGGTAATCAATTTAACGCTGATAAGGCCTATAAGGATAGTAAACTTTGTAATATTCTTTTTGCGAAAGAATTAAGTAATCGATTAAAAAAACAAAACAAATTAATACCAGTCATAGCATGGGCTCCTGGCTTGGTCATACCTAGAGATAGTAAAGGTTTTTTTAGGTATAGCAGAAAATATAATGAATTAGGTCAAATATTATTCGCTTTTTTAGCAAGAGATTTTTTAAGAATAACTACATCTAATAATTATGCTGGAAAACTTTTATGCGATTTGGTTTGTTCATGTAAATATAACAAACCAAATTTTAATTACTATAGTAACAAAGTTGTTTCTTCTGGTAAATTTAGCTTTGAGAAAACTAATATTAGTGATGAAGCGATGACAAAAGGTTTATCGTATCAGTTATGGGAGTTAACTAAGTCTTTAATTGGTAATAAGATTTAGTTAAAAATCTTTTATTTATTAATGTGAATTGTTTGAGTTGGGTATGCAAAACTAATATTTTCACTTTGAAACTTTCTCATGATCTCAAGATTAATTTCTTGTTGGGCTGACATTGCTTGGATATAATCACTAGTAGGTATGTAATAGACAAGTTCAAAATCAAGACTACTATTTGAAAACTCGACAAAATGACACCTGTCAAAAATCGCATTTTCAGTTTTGTCGACGATATTCTTAATTATTTCAGGGATACTTTTTGTTTGTTCATATGTGGTTTCATATATCACTCCTAATTTATGAACAAGTCTTCTTTGCTTCATCTCTGCATAATTTGAGATAACACCATTTGTGAGTCTACTATTGCTCATAACTATAGCTTCTCCGTTAATACTTCTTAAGCGTGTTGATCTAACACCGACTCTCTCCACTTTTGCCCATATCCCATCGATATGAATAAATTGTCCACTTTGAAATGGTTTATCAAGCAGTATCGTTATGTATTCAAAGAATTCTTGCACAGGTTCTTTTAAGGCAAGTCCAGCTCCAATTCCACCCGCACTTAATAAAGCCCAAATAGCTGCCATTTGTACTCCCATGTTTTGAAGGTAGAAAATAAGTCCAAGACTCCACACAGAGGCACCAACCATCGGGCTAAGTGAACGAATCATTTCGCTTATCGATTGATCATTAATTTTGCTTGCCCATCTTTGTATGATTTTTAGAAAGACCCTATTTACAAATCGGACTATATAAATAAGACATATAAGTTTGCTTATTCCAATTAATATTTTATCTACTATTCCACCAATTAGTAAAACTTTCCATCCAACAATGAAACTTAAGATAAAACCTAAAGGCTTTATCGTCTCAATTAAAAGAGAGGCAATATAGTCATCTGTTTTGCTTTGGGTCGCAGAGGTTATTTTTCTTAAAACCTTTTTTAGAACTTTTGGACTTATTAGTGATAAAAAGCAACCTATAATGAAAGTAAGTAATGAAACTAATAGGTTTTTATAAAAATCTTCCATGATTAACCATACTTTTCTACAGACTGCCTGAAAAAAAAGATTTGTCTAGATATTATTTCTAATTTTTAAATATTATCTTATCAATTAATTTGGGAATGAAGTTTTTATTATTTTACTAATCTCCTTAAATTCTTTTCTTTTGGCAGTCTTACATAATTCACATATAATACTTTCAGTCGTGGACGCGATTGCACCTGATGATATTAGCCTTAAAAATGCAATCTCATGATCTACTTTATTTCTACTTCCAATAGCATCTTTTGGTATATATATATTTATGCCTGCTTCTAAAAGTTCTATTGATGACTGAAGAACGCAAATATGACTCTCAATTCCACAAATTATGATATTTTCAAAATTATACTTTTTTATATAATCAAAGAACCCCTCACTCTTGTAGCAACTGAATTCCATCTTCTGAAAACTAGGATACTCTTTATTATCTGATATTTTTTCTAATGTTTTCCCTAGTTTCAAAGGGTTCTGTTCAGTAATGGCCACAGGAACATTCAGCAAATTACATGTATCAATTAGCTTTTTTATATTAAATATTATTAGTTTATTTTCTTGAATATTAGTTATAAGTTTTTCTTGCATATCTAGGATAAGAAGTAATGTATGATTTTCCATAATTAGTCTATTAGGAATTCTTTTTACTGGATTTTTATTGTTTGAAAATTGATCCATTGCGGGATATTTCTTATCTTATTTAAATATAAAACATTAGATAAATCTAGCCAAGATACTTAAATAAATTTCTTTAAGAAATTTTTTAAAGTTGCAAGCTGTTCTCATTACGCTAAAGTATTGAGAAAATAAGACAAATATTGACTACTCCACCTTCCTACCGAACTCATCCTTCTGCTTTGGAGTCGGGGCTTCGTCAGGATGGGAAACGAATGACACCCCAAAGGAAAAAGGTGCTTTCTTTGTTTGAGGGAATTGGTTCTGGAATCCATCTGAGCGCAGAAGAAGTTCATTCGAAGTTGACGGATTCAGGGGAGAGAGTTTCACTTGCAACTATTTATAGAACTTTAAGACTTTTAGTAAGAATGACTTTCCTTAATGAACTTGATTTGAGTGAAGGTGGAAATAGATTTGAACTTTTAAGTCATGATCATCCTGATCATCATCATTTGATTTGTATTAGTTGTGGTAGAACCGAGGAATTTGAAAATAAAGCCGTTATTAAAGCTGGGGAGGAAGCGGCAAAGAATCTAGGATTTAAGTTATTAGAGTCTTCGTTAAATGTAAGAGCATTGTGCCCTTTGTGTGTAAACAAATAAACTCGTTTTCTTTAACTTAATTCACCTCCGCAACTTGAACCTGCTCCAGCAGTGCAGCCAAAACAATGATTGCCGATTGAAATGGGATTATTAGTTATTGGTGCATTTGAAACCAACAAATCATTTAAATGTTTTATAGATCCTTGTTTTAGTATCCCTAATTGTTGATTGAAATCGCAATCATATAGATAGCCTTTCCAATCTATACTAAGAGTTGTTTTGCACATTACTGAATCAAGGTTTTTTGAATTGTGACTTTCTTCCAGTAATTTATTATATTCTTTAAGTTTTCCTGATTGATATAAATATTGTTCATATCTATTTATTGGCATATTAGCTAATACAAATAAATTTGAGAACGAGATGCCATATCTTTCTTTAAGCTCAAATCTATATATATCTTCTAATTCTTTTTGAGAGGGAGGTAGATGTGGTCCGCTTGGATTATAGACAAGATTTAGAATTAGTCCTGTATCTTTAATCCCATAGCCAAAAGTGTTAAGCTCCTGAAGAGCTAATATACTTTTTTCAAAAACACCTTTACCCCTTTGTTTGTCTACATTATCCTCCAAATAACATGGAAGAGAAGCTATGATTTGAACTTTATTTGAAGATAAAAACTCTACTAAATTTTCTTGCCCAGGTTCTTTCAGAATAGTTAAATTACATCTGTCAATAACCTCAGCACCAAGACTTCTTACTTCTTTGACTAATTGTTTGAATTTTGGATGAAGCTCAGGCGCTCCACCTGTTATATCTAATAGCTTTATGTTTTTAGCTTTTATGACCTTAGGTATTAGATTTATAATTTCATTGCTCATCATTTCGGTTCTATTTGGACTTGAATTGACATGACAATGGCTACACGCCTGATTACATTTATAACCTATATTAATCTGTAAAGTCTCAAGAGAGTTTCTTTTGATTTTAGGAAATCTGGTGGATTTAATCTCCATAATTATTTTTCCTCATGTCAAATTTATTATAGGTAATTATTTATATTTATAAGACATTTGAAAATTTTTTATTTACTTCTCTCAAAATCGTTAGCTAATTTTTGGAACCAATCTATATATTCATCAGGACCGTTATTGATAACCATACTAAATTTTAATTCATCATTAGGATCACTAATACCTGACATATCGGATCCTTCAACTCTTGGCCTTGATACCTGTTCATTTGAACTATTTACAAATATCACCGTATTTTCTTTTTGATATTCTCTACCTAGTCTTTGAATCAAAGTTAAGAATCCTCTGTCGCTTCCTCCCCTTAACCAAGATTTGGTTTTATTGTCTTGTATTGATGTGACTGTATCTCCTATCCCTATTAAAAGAGGCATTTGATTCATAGGTATTTTTTCTTTGCAAAGTTTTACTAATTCATTAAGTTTCTTTGGTGCAGTCCTAACGTTAAAATTTTCTCCAAAAGGATATACGCCATTTTTAGATGATATGTATTTGTTTAGGAGAAATAGCAGACCGGCCTCTTTTATCGCTCCATTAATAATAAACTGTATATCGGTTGTGCCAAATTGTTTTTCTGTGGCATATTTCATTATTTCTATCCCATCTTTTAGTCCAAGATTTGGCATCATGTGTAGATGAAATGAATCTTCTAGATTAGATTTCTGTGATTGTTTAAGTATATGTTTCATTATTTTTTCCATTAATAATTGCAATTCTTTTACTTTTGTCAGATCATTTTTTGCATAATTAAATATTTCATTAAAATTTAATGTAGGTGTGAAGCGAGTATCACATATTGCTACATTAATCAGTCTATTCATTGTTCCATCTGAAAGATTAGGTAGTAATAGTTTTAATTCTTTGGACAAAATTGCCTTCATCATTTCGGGAACTTTTGCTAAGAAACTAATCTCTTTCTCCTCTAAACCTGGATAAGATAAATTACTAAATTTGTCTTGGTATTCGACTCCGCAAGCCGCCAGGCCAGGCAGGTAAAGACCATTTTCTTTTGCTGATGTTTTAGAATTTAATGCTTTTTCTACTAATCGATTCACACCTCTCCTTCCTTCGTGTTCACCACAAGTTAATACTGCAAATTGCTCACCTAATTTTGAGATAGACTTTATGTATTCTTTCTTTATTACTCTTTTGAGAGGATCTTGCACTAGTGGAATACATACCCCATCTAGATCTTGAACGATTAGAACATTTTTTTCATTTATAAAAGTTCTTATGATTTCTTCCTTTTTATTAAAAATTTTCATTAAAGAAGAATTTTTGTATGATTATATAAGTTTAGTCTATTGAGAAAAATTTATATTTGCAATATAGATCTTTTCATGATTTAGTATAGATACTTTTATCAAATTATTTTGAGAAGTCTTTTCCAAAGTTTTCAAATGATTGTATATAATACCTTTGTATACAGATGAATTGTGTTTGAAAATTTTTTAACTAATAGCTTTTTTAAAGAGCCATGCTCAAGTAAGTCTTTAGCTACAAGAGTTAAAGAGGTGTTGAATGGAAAAGTTGGATTTTATAGTGTTGGTTTGTATCCAGCATCGCTTGCATATAATTGTGCAATGCAAAACAGGGGTTTAAATATTCTTTTAGCACCAAGAGATGGTAGAGAACTTTTTGGAGCATTCTCTGATGAGGATCTCTCCCAAATGGATGAGGATATAAAAAATAAAATTAAGTTAATGGCAATTTTATATAAAAAAGAATTAAATAGATATCATACGCTTGAAGATTTAATAGTTAATTGTGAATTAATTGTGTTGAGTTCAAATAGTAAACATATAATTAGCGATATTAATTTGGCCTTTAAAATACGAAAAAGTCTTAATAGAGAAAATGTTTTAATTGCATGCTTGGTTGGCTCTTTTTGTCATGATTCTAGCATTAATGAATCTTTTTTATTGTGCGAGAAATTAACTAACTTAGCTTTTTTCTCTGGATTTCATAGGCATGGGGCACTTCGTAATCCATTAGATAGTTTTACAGCTAATTTTTGTCATCCAGATGCTATGAATGCAATATTAGGTGCTAAATTACTAAATCAAATTTCACCAAATATACAAGTTTCTCCAGGTGTTCATAACGTTGAAGGTCAATATATAAAAGCTTCAAAAAATATCTCTTCAATATTTGCAGGTTTTGCTCATACTTTTCATAAAAATAACCCTGGTTTACTTCCAACTTTATTAACATTGTTATTAGACCAATGTCTAGATCAAGCAGCATATGTATCTATGTGTCGCGAAGATAGAAAGAGTTTGTACCATAATCAACCATTCTCTATTACCGAGCTTGGATATGGCGTTGAAAGGATAGAAGCTTCCATTGAAAAGAATGGAGATTTTATACAAGTTAGAGATCATACTTTTACTCAGCTGACAGCAATGGTCGCTGATGTCAGAGGAAGCATGATGTTGCCTGTTAGCGGCAAGCCTACCAGGAACTTTCAATCAGGCGAAGTCCTGGCTAAAAAGATGATTGAACATAAAAGATGTCCTTTAGGTATTGAAGAGTTTGTTGTCTGGTGTGAAGAATCGAATCTTAAAAGAGGAGCACTAGAAGGAATTAATTCGCTACAATTTTGGCCAGATATAATTAATAAATATTCAATACCCTTGCATAATGCTTCAATGATAAATCTATTGTATTTATGTATAATGGGGCCTCAGAATATCAAAGGAGATATTTATAATGTCATGACAAATAGTCGTGAATTAGCAAATTATTGTCAAGAATCTGTTAAGCCATTCAAATGTAATAAAATATCTGATGCGCTTAATAACTTTCATTTAAATAATGCAATTGAATTTGTATCTAAATCAATTTTCCAAAAAGATACTTTATCTTTATCATCAAAAGAAATAAATTTTGATTATAGTACAGATTCAAAACATCAACCATTCTATATTAAAGTCATGGATTTTATTGTGAATTATTTTACAAGATTTGACTTATGAGATAAATTATATGGAATTGGAAAAATTAAACTTTATTATTAAAAATTTCTTTTTTGAGAGTAATGTCTTAAATATTAATGAAATAAATTTAGGTAAGATTAATAAAACCTATATAGTTGAGCATATGTATATGCAGAAAAAAAGTAAATTCATATTACAGGGGCTTGCTAATATCTTTGATTCATATGAAGTACTTAATATGAATCATCAATTAGTTGTTGATCATATTAACAATAAAATAAAAAATGATTTTTTATCTGTTCAAAATAGAAGATGGGAGATTCCAAGCTTAATTAAATGTCAAGCAAATAATCTTTTCATATTTGAGTTTGAGGAAATTTCTTGGAGAGCCATGAGATATATAGATAATACATTTAGTACTGATTATTTAGAAAATGACGAAATGGCGCGCCAGGTTGGTATTGGTCTGGCAAGATTTCATTCAATATGTTCAGATTTAGATTCCTCAAGAATCTTAAATAGTATTAGTAATTTTCATAATACTATCTACTATATTGATCAATACAGTAGAACAATTAATACTTATAATTTAGAAAAATTGGATCATGAAACTAAATCTAGAACCATATTATTAATTAGTAGTTTATCTGAGCATGTTAATTATCTTGAAAGTTTAATTCCTTATATAAATAAGAAATTAACTGATAAAAAAATTATACATGGAGATCCCAAATTAAGTAATTTTCTTTTTGATAAGAGCTCTAAAAATGTTGTCTCATTAATAGATCTTGATACGATTTCAACTGGATCATTACTTACTGATTTAGCTGATTGTATTCGCTCACTTTGTAACCTTTCTAGGGAAGATTCAGTTAATGATAATAATGTATATTTTGATATTAATATATGCCGGTATTTTCTTGATGGCTATTTTTCAATTGAAAATAATAACAATGTATATCCTTTTAGATTTCTCACCGAGTTTGTATATTTAATAATTTCTGAGTTAACTATTAGATTTTTAACGGATTTTTTGCAATCAAATAAATATTTTAAAATTGATTATAAAAATCATAATTTATCTAGGGCTGAGAGACAATTTCAACTGCTTTGTAGCTTTCTGTCTCAAATTTCTAATTTCTCAGGAATGCTTGAAGAGAGAGGTATCCCTGTAAGCCCAACTTTTGTCTCAAATTTACGAACTTTTATTTAGGGTTTTCATATTTCCCCACTTGTCACTAAAGTAAAAATGATATTAATTTTCTCTTGTGGCAAAAGAATTAACTCATAGAGCTGATGAGCTTAAACAGTTAGGTTGGAATCAGGAAGAAGTTTACAAATATATTGAATTATGGGATTACAGGCAGAGATGGGGCTCTATTAATCTGGAAAGAGAAGATAGGCAGTTTCTTAGAAAAGCAGAGTCCTTATTACCTGAAATTACTAAAAATAAAGTTTCAGTTAAAAAACCACTTAAAGAAAAATCATATTATTGCTGGCTTCAGTTTTTTCTCAGTGAGATGAATTGTTTTGAAACTAGAGAAAAACTAGACGATGGGATGAAAGGTGTTTGGCCTATTTTGCTGGAAGAAGAACTTAGAGTAATTGATTATTATGAGCCTGTATTAGGGTTGCCAGATACTATTAAAGCTAAATTAATTAGTCCAATTAGAGAGGATTTAGTGAATGTTGCTTTGGAAAATTATGGTAAATCCATATTAACTAAGCAATTTGATTTTAAAAGTACGTTGGCTAATGCCAAAGCTGGAGGAAGCAACTCTAGTTGGAGATCTATCAGGGATGGTGATTTTGAGGAAAATCAGGATTATCAAATTATTGACGAGAAATACATCCTTGAGTTTCGTAAAACTGTTAGCAATAAACTTTTAGCATTTTTCAAGGACAATTTACCTTCTCTGGCTGAGACAGATAAGTCTTTACCTCCTAATGATTGGATACATTGAGTAGCCAATTTTCAACTTATGTGGCTAAAAATAAAATAGAGCTAATTAATTATTTGACTTCCCAACGTTTTGAGACTCTTCAATTGCATGCAGGTCAAGTTCCTGACCCTGCTACAAATTCTAGAGCTGTACCTATTTATCAAACTAGTTCATATGTTTTTAATGATGTTGACCATGGCGCTAATTTATTTGGCTTAAAGGAATTTGGGAATATTTATACTCGCTTAATGAATCCTACTACTGATGTTTTTGAAAAAAGAATAGCTGCTCTTGAAGGAGGCGTTGCCGCATTAGCTACGGCATCCGGGCAATCTGCGCAATTTATAGCGATTACCAATTTTCTAACTGCCGGAGATAGCTTTGTTTCAACCTCGTTTTTGTATGGAGGTAGCTACAACCAATTTAAAGTTCAATTTCCAAGGTTGGGGATTAATGTCAAGTTTGCGGATGGCGATGATTTAGAAAGTTTTGAGGCACAAATTGATTCATCAACAAAAGCGATTTACGTAGAATCAATGGGTAACCCTAGGTTTAATATTCCTGATTTTGCTGGACTTTCGAGATTAGCTAAATCTAAAAATATACCTTTAATTGTTGATAATACGCTAGGTGCTGCTGGGGCGCTGATTCGTCCTATTGAACATGGAGCCGACGTTGTTGTCCAAAGTGCTACGAAATGGATTGGAGGCCACGGGACTAGTCTTGGAGGCGTAATAGTTGATGCTGGAACTTTTGATTGGGGGAATGGAAAATATCCTCTAATGAGTCAGCCTAGCGAGGCTTATCATGGTTTAGTTCACTGGGATGCTTTTGGTTTTGGAAGCGATATATGTGGAATGCTAGGAGTGCCTGAAAATAGAAATATAGCCTTTGCTTTGAGAGCAAGGCTTGAGGGATTACGAGATTGGGGGCCTGCAATTAGTCCATTTAATTCATTTTTGTTACTTCAAGGGTTAGAAACTTTAAGTTTAAGAATAGAAAGGCATTGTTCTAACGCTCTTTCATTGGCCAAATGGTTGGAGGCTCATCCAAAAGTAGAGGATGTTAGTTACCCAGGATTAACTACTGATAAGTACTATTCAAGAGCTTCTAGTTATATGAGTAAAAGAGGGAAAGGATCAATGTTGATTTTTTCTTTAAAAGGTGGATTTGATGATGCTGTAACTTTTATAAATTCTTTAAAGCTTTCTAGTCATTTAGCTAATGTAGGGGACGCAAAAACTTTAGTAATTCACCCTGCTTCAACAACTCACCAACAATTGTCTCCTGAAGAACAGTTATCAGCAGGAGTCACTCCTACTATGGTTAGAGTTTCAGTTGGAATAGAACATATTGATGATATTTTAGAAGATTTTGAGCAGGCACTAAATTTAATTTAACTTTTAAGGGAGGGATAACAAGTATGGCATTAATACTTCCTCGTAGTTACCATAAAATTTCATCAATTGAAAAAAATCATATTTCATGGATAGAGCCAGAATTAGCTGAAAGACAGGATATAAGACCTCTTCGAATTGGGATATTAAATATTATGCCTTTGGGGAAACAATATGAATTT
>CETG01130461.1_pt1 | contig 10329 bp, 15 predicted proteins | sample 361471 | NCBI WGS metagenome assembly CETG01 (sample SAMEA2622696, study PRJEB7988) | marine metagenome | isolation source: saline water (ENVO:00002010), including | reverse complement strand
GGTATATCCCAAAAATGAGTTATATCTTTAAATGGTAGACTTTTTGTGTAATCAAAAAATTCTTTAGTTTCTGTTCTCATTTAAATAATTCATCCAGTATTCTATTAATGGCATTCTATCGCCATCTTTTAAACCCATCCACAAACTTTTGGTAGGTTTTAAATTATTATCAGCACAAAATTTGTGTGCTATGTCCTTATATTTATCATACAAAAAAGATGGTGTCATTCTTTTCATTATGAATTTCATCAACTCCATACTGACTACATTTACATAGTCAAATCCTTTTTCTAAATCAAGAGTTTCTATTGGTTTCTTTGAAAAAGATATACCTATCCTGTGATAATGAACACCAAAACATTTACTAAAACTAAATGTGGCATAATCAACTTTACTCAAATCAAAGGTCTCTTTTATACCACTATTACCGGCCCATGCTAAATCCACTAGACTTGGTTTCTCTAATATCTCACAAGTTTTAGGGTGTATATCTGCCGTTCTACAAAAAGGTAAACTTACCACATCTACTTTGTTTTTTAATTTTACACCTGAACGAATATATGCACTAGCGTGAGCATTGTAGGCACTATACTCTTTTTCATGGTGAGTTACAGGTCTTAAACTATGGTCAGGCATTACAATCTGAATAAACTCTGTAACACCATTTGTTATATAAACATGTTTAAAATCTTTTAACCCTTTAAATTTTAAATGGCCACTATTCAACCATGGTATAAAGTCTTCAATAAAATTTTCTACTAACTTCTTTTTATGTCTGCAAATATAATTATGGTTATAGTGAGTTTTAAAATACTCTCTTACTAATTCTGTTACTTCAGGCAATTGTACAGGTAATGCTTCTACATATCCTTTGTGATACATTCTATTGCCTCCTCAAATAAATCATGGTCTTTAAATATGAAAGGTAAACAAAATACGGCAGTTGATACATTCTCTGAGCCATCTTCTAGTATATAACCTGCTTCTCTCATTTTTTTAATAAATGTCAATGATTGTTTAGGTGTTTCAAAATCTATCGCACCCATATTACCAAATTGTCTTGTTACACCTTTTATTTGTTTATGTTCTAAATCTAATTTATCAATCTCTTTTAATGTTTCTAAAGCAGCTGCACAACCAACAGGATGTCCTGAATAAGTAAAACCATGATTAAACATTTTTACTGACTTCTCTATTCTTTCATTAATTAAACATGCTCCCATAGGAAAATATCCGTTTGTTATACCTTTACCTAATATAATCATATCAGGTTTAAAATTAATTTTCTCAAAAGCAAACATAGTGCCAAGTTTACCAAAACCTGTGACCGTTTCATCTAATATTACAACACCACCTTTTTGTTGGTATTCTTCTAATACTTTCCATGTTTCTGGTGGCCAATCATAAACACCACCAGCACCTACAATAGGTTCAATAATGACAAACGACATATCATAAAGGCCTTTGCATATACTAATTAAATCATCAACATCTTCAAACTTATGAACACTCATAGGATTTTGTATGCCCCAAAACTTATTAATATCTTGGTCGCTGGCATTAGCACTTAATATTGTAGAGCCATGATAACTATGTTTACCACAAACTGCAATCTCTTTACCTGTTAACTTGATGGCAGTTTCAACAGCTGCACTCCCACTATTTGTAAAATATACTCTGCTCATATTTGTTCTTTTACAAATTTCTTCGGCATACATTTCAGTAGTCTGACTATGATAACCAGAAAAATTACTAGTGTAAGGTAACTTTACTAATTGATTCATCATAGATTGTTTTATGTTATTATTAGAATATCCAAGTGTAACATTCCAAAGACCTGACATGGTATCTTTTAATACTCTGCCATCTTTCATAAGTAACTCGTCATGTGTGGCTGTGATGACTTGGTCACCCTCAACATGCATTTTACTAAAACTTAATATTTCTTTCTGCATAATAAATAAACTTCTCTTTTTTCTATTGTATCTACACTCTTAATTTCAAAACCTAATCTCTCATTAAATTTAACATATTTTCTATCGCAACATGACCAATTAGTTTTATATTTAATATTCTTATCAAGCCATCTACCTAATCTTATACCCACGCCAGGTTTAGATGATATTAAAAAACCATCATACATTTCTTCATCAATTAAATTATACCAATAAACACCGTTTAATTCTAAATCATCAAAATGGCCTAGCCATTTACCACCTCTATAAAACTTTCTTAACCAAGGCCAGTTTCTTAATGCTATTAAATGTTTTTTCCAGAAATAAAAGTCTTTATGCCAATCATCTTTGTGTTTTTGTTGACCTGCAAAATATAATGCTTCTGATTCTGTTATATGTTTAATCATTTAAGATTGCCTATCAAATGTATTCTATCAGACATAGACGCATTTAGAGCTGTGTGATTTTTAGTTGTATCTAATATGTAATAGTTACCATCTGCTGGAAAATGTATAACTTCTTTTTCTACTATGAAGAAACATCTATCATTTGTTTCTATTGGTATGTGAAATCTTTTAGTTAAGTCGTGATGATAAGTGTAACATCTTTTAGGTTTTAAATTCATCAATCTAACTCTATATAAATCATGTTCTTTTATTATAGAGTTTATATAAGGCATATCAAATATAGGCTCATTGTATTCAATCTCTTTATATTTTAAATCTAATACTCTACCTATGCCAGAAAATGGGTCTTTTTCACCATTAGCACCTTGTAAACAAATCTGGTCTTTATATTCAGGAAGTATTTTTATTTCTTCTTTTATAATATTTAAATCATACATTTTAATTCTTCAACCAACTCACTATCTATTTTTGATATCCATTTTTCATAACTAAAAACCTCAAAGTCTTTATATTTATCTGTTCTAAATCTAGCCCATTTCCAGTCAAATGCAACTAGTTGACTGCCATTCATTGTCATATTACTTAAAGCATTATTTAATTTATATACATTTTTTTCTTTGAAATAAGAAAACATATCTAATACTTGTTGTTTATCAGGCATATATTTTTGTTCAATCAAATCACGACCATGATATCTTGTAATAATATAATTATTGCCTACTTCTAATAATTCTGGCACCCATTTACCTTTTAGATAATTAAGCCAAAACACCTCGTTTTTTAAGAATGCTATATTATCTTCACCTTTGTAATCAAAAGTCTTTTTAATTGTATCGTCTTTTATTTCTATCATTATCTGCCTATTAACATATATCTATCATACTTCAAAAAAGACTTTACGCCTTCATAATCTATTTTTAATTTTATAGAGTTTTTAAAATCTAATAACGATTTTTTAGAATTTATATGTTCATCTAAATCAAAGTAATTGTTACTCTGTAAGATAACAAATGTGTCTTCTCTTTTTTTACTAATTAATTTATTAATCAATTCATCACTAATATGTTCACAAGAGGTGCATATGATAAAATCATATTCTTCTAAATGTTTTCTACCATAGTCATTTATATCTTTTGTGGTATATTTAACATTTTCGCCAAACATTTTCTCACCTATCTCTTTGCAAGTAGGGTCAATATCAGATGAATGGACTCTCTCACCAATCTTATCAGATATTAAGTTAGCAAGTAAACCATACCAGCCTGCAACGACTAATACTTTTGGTCTATAATTTGGTTTGTAATGAAAATAAAAATACTTCTCTGACTCTTCTATCAACCATTTTTTATTATCTAATTGGTCTTTATTAATAGAGTCTAGTATTGACTTTATTTTAGGGTCTTTATTTAAACCTCTAATGACTTTTAATATATTCAAATAATTCATTTTTTTATCCGCTATAAATATTTATATGACCGAAAAGAATAGCTTTTTAGAAACTTTAAAAAGGCGCCATAACTTTAGATATTTTAAAAAAGAAGCACCAGATAAAGATATTATACAAAAAATATTACAAATGTCAATACACCATTGTCCTATAAAAAACGACATTTGGCATTTTAGTGTTGAAGTATATGGTCCAGAATATCAAGAAGAAAAAAACGATTTATGTATTAGAACCGTATGTGATAGCAAGGTTAATAAGTTACCATGGGAGCAACAAAAAGGTAGATATAATTATTATCTAAAAAATCCTCAAGATGAAATGTTTAAAACAGACGATAAAAAATATAATAATCAAGTTATTGCCCCTTATTTAATTGTATATAGAAAAAAAATGTGGAATCATTATGGTTGGGAAAGAAGATTGTTTAGAAGTGATGAACAAATGAAAAGTTATTATCCTGGTTATCATGGAGATATATCTCTAATTAGCATGGGTATTCATGCATATTGTATTTCTCTCTTAGCAAATTATTATAATATTGATACATCTTTTTGTAGGTGTTTTGTAAATCCGAAAGTACATTTAGGCCCTAATAATAAAATATATGATGACGGCCATATTGAGTTGACGGTAGGTTTAGGTTATGAAGATAAAGACCTAAATAATCTAATTGATAGTAGAAAGAAAAAGTTAAGAGCTGAAGGCAAACCTAATTTTGATGATGTTATAAAATGGCAAAAGTAATTTATAGTTTTTACATAGACATTCCTGAAAAAGAGTTAGATTTTTTTGATAAGAATATTATCAAAGAAGGCGCTACACCGACTAATTTAAATACCAAGATACAACTAAAAAACAACCATCAAAAATTAATTGATTGTAAGAAATCATACGCTAATAAACTAGGTGTTGATTTTATTATGTTTGAATATGATGATAATTTTAAGAAGTATAAAGAAGATTTTAATAAGAACTACCCATATATTACTTCATATAATATAGTTAATTTTTATAAAATACATTTGTTATATGAGTTATCTAAAAAATATGATGATATATTGTATCTTGATTTTGATGTTGTACCGACAACTAACCAATCTTTCTTTGATGTATGGGATTTATCAAAAGGTATATGTGTATTAGAGAATACTGACAAGGCAAAAAAGATAGAAAATATAACTGAATACTCTCAAACAATTAGAAGCCCTACATCAAAATATTACAATGCTCAAGCCATGTTAATAGAAAAAGGTTTTAGTCCTAAAAATTATGTCATTAATACTGGCATAATTGGCGCTAATAAAGAATACTTAAATAAATTAAAATACTTTGATAACTTTGATGGTGATTTAAATATGATGAATAATTTAAGAGGCGACCATGGTTTATTTCCTAAAAAGATTGTAGATTTTTTTGGTTATGATAACGAAACTTTATTTAGTGTAAAACTACAAGAACATAATGTTGATGTACAATGGCTAGATGATAAATGGCATTACTTCTTTGATAAGACACAATTTATACCAAAAGACACAAAGTTGATTCATGCTATTAATAAAAGATTTGATATAGTGTGGAGGTTTTATAAGGATGCTTAAAATTTGTACCGTATATTTTGATGGTTTTTATACACCAGATTATGTGTCAAAACTTTATAGAAGTTTAAAAAGAAACACAAGTATACCATTTGAGTTTGTTTGTTTAAGTGATACAAATGATATAGAGGCTGATGTAATATTACCATATAATCATCACGATAAAATTAAAAAGCATTGGCACAAATTAAAGTATTTTAGTCCACAATTTGCATATCAAAATCCTGGTGATGACATAATTGTTATGGATATTGACCAGATAGTTGTAGGTAATGTAGATGAATTATTATCATGGCCTGTTAAAGAAAGAGAACTACTAACTTATGGTCAATGGTGGAATGCTAAACTACCGATAAATGGTGGTTTTTATAAATTTAAATCAGGTAGTTTAAAAGAAGTATGGGATAATTTTATTAAAGGTGCTAACTTTTGGCAAAATCATTACTATGAAACTGGTAGAGTTTCTGCAAAATATTATGGTGAACAAAATTATGTATATAATCAAATTAAAGAAAACAATATAAAAATATCATTAACACCTGAAAAATGGTTGTGCAAATACACAAATGATTTTAAAGAGAATGTAAAATTAAATAGAACTTACAGAGAAAAGTTTGACGCTGAATATATGATATTAGATGAAACACACCCTAATATAAAAATGGTTCATATAGCAGGAGTTGGTAAAACAATACATGAGATTGATGAACAATTTATTAAGGATAATTGGAAATGATACCTACTTGGCAAAGAACCTGTACAATGGATATAAGTGATAAATGCACTTTAGAATGTCCTACTTGTTTAAGACAAGGTTATAGAAAAAGAGGTGAAGTAATACCTGGTGGTGATTTAACACCAGAGAGATTTGAAAAACTAATACACTATTTTAAAGGTTTTAGTTTTTGTGGCCAAATATCAGACCCTATATTTAATCCTCATTTAGCTGAGTTATTAAAAATGTGTAAAGACAATCACAAGTCAATATCTGTACACACAGCAGCCTCTCATAGAAAAGAAAAATGGTGGAATGAAGTATTTGACGCAAACACAAATGCTAGATGGATGTTTGGTATTGACGGCTTGCCCTATGAAAGTTTTTTACATAGAAAAAATCAAGATGGCGAACATCTTTTTAATATGATGTTATTAGCAAAAAGTAAGGGTATAAAAGTTACATGGCAATATATTGTTTTTAGTTACAATGAAGACCATATAGAAGAGGCTACAGAGTTAGCATTGAAACACGATTTAGTATTAAGAATTATGGCCTCTGCAAGGTGGAATGACACACGAAAAAGAAGGGACCCTATGAGACCTAAAAACAAAAAGTGGTGGATTGTTAGACCATGGGAATCAAGAGAAGGTAAAGATGATTAAGAGGCCAGATAGAGCAGAGAGTTTTAAACCTAAATGTTTATTAACTGATAGACAACCTGCCTACACAGCTACTGGTTTCATTGTGCCTTGTTGTTGGGTAGATAATCCATGGGGTATGAGAGATGATTTTATAAAAAGATTTTATGACCCTAAAATGCATATTGACAATAATGAATCTGTGATGGAAATTATGAATAGTGATTTGTATAATGAGTGGTGGGATATGTTAATTAACAAACCTAGTGAAGCGCCTAACATATGTAAAAAATATTGTGGTAGTAAATTAGAGGATAAAGTTACGAAACACGACACTTATATTTCTAAAAGAGGTAATAAATGAGAATAATATGTTGTAGATTTGGCGATAAATTTAATGATTGGCATGTCAAAAACTTAAAGTATATGATTGATAATTATTCTGGTTTAAAGTATGATAGTTTTGAAGTCATAGAAACGAACTTATATGGCAACTGGTATAATAAATTTCAAATGTATGATAAATTTAGAGATGGTGAAAATTTATATTTTGATTTAGACATGGTAATATATGATAAACTACCAAACTTAATAAGAAAAGATTTTACTTTATTATATGATTATTGGCGTGAGGGTGTTGAGAGTCATACACCACTTAATTCATCAATCGTTTCATGGACAGGTGATGTTTCACATATATGGAAAAAATTTAAATCAAATGATGAATATTATTTAAAAAAATATTATAAAGGTAGTGATGAGTTTTATTATAAAGAAATTGATTATAAAACTTATGATGATATTTGTTATTCAATTAAAGACCATACTTATGATAAAAAGCCTTTAGATAATTATAGCGTATGCACTTTAGGTCAAATGCACCATCTTATGGAAAAAGGTTGGTCAGGTTGGTATTCTAATTATTTTTTACCAAGTCAAATGCAGCCTGAAGAGTAGAAATCATATTTTTAGATTGTCTTAACTTCTTTTTAGTATCATTATTAGGAGCATTTTTAATTTTATCTAATTCAAGTAAGGCTATCTTGGTTGCAAATAGATGGTCTTCATTATTATCTTCAAATATTGCTTTTACTAATAGAGGAAAAAATTTACTATCTAATTTATGTTCGTCAAAAACCATACCCTCTCTTTTTGCGATACTCATTACGGTTTTTTCAAAGTGAGCTCTCTCGTCTTGTTTTTTCTGGTAAGTATTTTCATGTAATTCATCTAAAGATATAAATTTATTTAGGAGTTTATACTGACCATGCTCTTTATTAAATGGTATTATGCAAGTAAACATTTTATCTTTTTCTTTGTTTGTATATAACACCTCAATATTTTCTCTATTATTGTCAATAAAGTAAGCTGTGTAAAAGTGTTCTTTCAATAATTCTTTAGTTAACATTTCTATTCTCCTCAATATAACCGTATAAATTTATTTTTGCTCGCCATCCAAACTTATTTAGTATTGATGTATCAGCTGTGTTATCTATTCTTTCAGTTTCGCCACCTATTACTGATTTGTAATCTATTTTAAAATAGTCTGCAATATCAACCAACTTATTACTAACACCTGTGCCTACATCTATCACACCTCTAAATGTATTATTCATCATAACTTGCACGGCGCTTACAATATCATTTACATGAATAAAATCTCTAATATGATTTATGTTTAAATATTGCACATCATTTCTTAATATCTTTGGTATTAACATATTCTCTCTTGCACCAGGACCATAGACGGTTGTAAATCTTAAACCAACTGCATTATAATGGTCTAATTGCTCCATACTATACTTGCTCATTGCATAAGGATTTTTCCAAGGTTCGTGAGCTGTTGATGAACTTGCATAGATGACTCTAGTATCTCTGTAATGTTCAAATAGTCTTTGAGTGCCAATAACATTTGTTTTCCAATAATCAGTTGGTTTATCAAGACTATCTCTAACGCCTGATAGACCTGCTAAATGAATAACTAAATCTATGTCTTTGGGAAATTCTGATTGTAATATGTCTTGGCCGTTTTTAATATCAAAACCAATTACATTATATTCTTCTTTTAAATGATAAAATAAATGAGAGCCTACAAAGCCATCACTACCTGTTAATAATATATTCATTCATCACTACGCTTTAATTAATCTTAAATAATATGTATTTATAGTTGTTGCTGTGCCGTTTGGAAACTCCTGAGCTCTGTAATCATTAGCGTTTACAAACCTTGTTTGATAATTACCTGAACCATTTAATCTTGTATCAGCAATACCTGAGCCTTTTGAAAAGTTTGATGTTGATGTTCCTAAAGAATATCTTAAAGTATAACCATCAGTTGAAGCTAATGCTGTGTAAACCATTAAGTTTTCTATCATAGCGTCAAAGTCTGAAGTAGGATAAACTTGTAAATCATTATCATTTCTAATTTTTATAGGATAAGTTATTGTGCCAGCTGTTGTTATATTTTTGTGTAAATAATATTGTTGAATATTAGTTGGTTGGTCTAATGTTTCACCAATACCACCTGCCGTATAAGCTGATGTGTCTGCTCTAGTATCTGTATAAATCGGTGTAGCTGATACAACTTGTTTTGCACTATCAGCGGCCGAACTAGATGTTGATATAAAAAAAGTGCCTGCTTGAGCAGTAGTATTATCAGTTGAGGCTAATGTATCAATTACAGGATGAATAAATGTGTCTTTCATATCCTGCAAATTCATTGCTTGAATATTATTTTGAGAATCATAATAAACAGGATATAGGTTACCTGTATCATTTGTCAATGTTGGTGTTGTCGCTAAGACTTGTTTGATATTATTTTGAGCAACCGTAACTACACTTGGCTCAGCTGTTGTCGCTTCGCTAGGAAAAGCAGTTGCACTAGTTGAAGCTGCGCCTGCCTGTAATCTTGTATCAGATATTGAACCGATAGTACCATTACCTGCGTCAACTTGTAAATCAACAGGATTACCTGTTTGATATTTTAGTGTACAGAAATCTTTGATTTGTTGTATTTGTGTGGCTGACATCTCTTGGATGTTACCAGCATTATTAAAAAGTGGTGTTCTTACTGCCATTATCCGTATCCATTATGTTGCTGAACCTACAATTGTCTTAACAGGCGTACCTGAAGAATTGTATAAAATCAAAGTTACGGCTGATGTAAAAATTGTTGATGTTGCATAACCAGTTGAATTAGTTAATGCTACCGTACCTGTAGCGTCTGGTAATGTAATTGTTCTATCAGCTGTTGGGTCTGTTACCGTAAAATCTGTTTCAAAATCATTCGCTGTAGCACCTTCAAAAGCTAATGTTTTACCTGTGCCTAAAACAATAGAAGAACCAAAAACGGTAAAACCAGTTGTTGATTCTATATTATTTGAACCTGCTGGGTTTAATGTTGTAACACCAGCTGCTAAGGGACCTACAACTTTTAAACTATCGTTTATCTCCATCAAAGATGAGTCTGTTGAACGAAGTACATTACCTGCAATTTCTATTGTGCCTAATGTATGTGTTGTACCTGAAGCTGATATATTACCTGAAGATGTTATATTACCTGAACCAAA